>SAMEA104315437__coassemble_368_pt1 | contig 24632 bp, 22 predicted proteins | sample SAMEA104315437__metabat2_high_PE_027 | metagenome-assembled genome bin SAMEA104315437 (sample SAMEA104315437) | gut metagenome | biome: Monkey gut; feature: monkey-associated habitat; material: faeces | place: China | collected 2013
GGGAGGAGAAGGCTAAGGATTTGGCTGCTCGTTTCATCAAGAACTTCAAGAAGTACGAGACTAACGAGGCTGGTAAGGCTCTCGTTGCTGCTGGTCCACAGCTCTAATTCATTCGATTGCTCGAATATAAAAATGATATGGAAGTCCTGTTCCTCGAAAGAGGAATGGGACTTCTGCTTTTTTGTGCCTAGTTGTTCCCCGGATGACAAGAAAAGAGGGCAAAAGGGCAAATTAATCACTAAACAAACTTAAAAAACGCCGCAAAAATCAATAATTTGCATAATTAACCGACTAAAAGGGGCTTTATTTGAAGAATTCTCTGTAAATTTGCAGCTAAAAATAATATATAGAAGAATGAAAAGGAAGTTTTTAGCTTTCGTCCTGCTCATTACGGCAGGCTTGTCATTGTCATCATGCCTCAGTTCTGATGACGATACAAATATAGAATATTCCCATGATACAGCCATTACGGCATTTTCTTTGGGCAACTTGGGACAATATGTCAAGCGCAATACTACGGGCAAGATGGACTCTCTCGTGGCTTCCGCTGTTACTGGCACCAACTATACGTTTACGATAGATCAAGCTAATCGCAAGATATACAATGAGGATTCTTTGCCTGCGCTTACCCGAACCGCAGCTGCATTGGCTACTATTTCTGCCAAGAACAGTAGCTATATTCAGTTGATTTATGATAAAAATGTGGTGAAGGAAGGTGAGGACAAGGACTCTATCGTATGGTATAGCAGCTCAGACTCCATCAATTTTGATCAATTGAACAAGGAAAAGAACATCCGTGTCTATGCACAGGATGCTTCAGCCTATGCTGATTATCTGTTGACAGTGAATGTCCACAAGGAGTTCCCAGATTCTTTCGTTTGGCATTCTTTGGCTCATGGCAACGCTGCCTTGAACTCATTGGTAGGTGCGGAAAAGACGTTGGTCTTGGGCAATGGAACTGTATGTGTACTCGGTAAGAATGCTGAGGACAAGACAGTCGTTCTTACATCAGCAGATGGCAAGAATTGGGAAATTGCATCTACATTGTCTTCATCTGCTAGCCAGAGTGTCGCTACATTAGATGGTAAGCTCTTTGTCATCGAGGATGGCAAGGTGATGACTTCTGCTGATGCCAAGATATGGAATATGGTGGCTGAAAATCAGTCGCTTACTCAGTTGTTGGGGGCTTCTAGTAAGTATCTCTATGCTCGTTCTGATGATGCCATCTATGCTTCGGCAGATGGTGAGACATGGACAAAGCAGGCGATGGACAATGCGACAGATTGTTTGCCTATCACCAATATCAGCTTGAATGCCATCAATATCGCTTCCGTCAAGAATGCCGAGAGCTTGTTGCTCGTAGGAACTCGTGACGCAGCTTATGGCGACACTATCGCTGTGGCATGGACAGGTACTGCTGATTATAGCTTGCCAATCGGCGATAACAAGTGGAACTATATAGAATACGATAAGAACCAGGCTGGTAAGTTGCCTTACCTGGCGCAGTTGGCTGTGACTACTTCCTCTGAGGGATTGGTCGCATTGGGAAGCAACGGCAAGTGGTATAGAAGTCTGAATGGTGGCATCAAGTGGACGGTGGACACCTTGATGACTTTGCCTACAGGATTCGATGCTAGCAAGCCATTCTCTCTGGTGCGAGCTACTGAGAAGTTGACGGCGGCAGACGGCACTCAGTATGATGGACATTTCTATTGGCTCATCAATGCCGGCAATGCCTGGAGAGGTCGTTCCAACAAGGAGGCTTGGCTCAAACAAGACTAAACCTTTCTTGGGAATTATAGTCTAAAAACGAAGAAAAACTATGCGTAAGTTGCTATTGATGCTCATGGTCTTGCTTCCTGCTGCTCGGATGAGTGCGCAGGACGACCCGCAGTATCGTATGGAAATCGGTGCTGGCGTGGGGATGGTAAGCTATGAGGGCGACTTCAATGGCAATGTGCTGAAGAATATGCAACCGATGTTCTCCGCCTTGTGGAGATACAACTTCGATCCATATAAGGACTTGCGCCTCAGTGCTACGTATGGCAAGCTGAAAGGTTCCTCGAAGGATGTCGATACCTATTATCCCGATTATGCGACGGAGGAGTATTCCTTCAATCGCAATCTCTTGGATGTGAGCCTCGTGTTTGAGTACAACTTCTGGCCCTACGGCACGGGAAGAGACTATCGAGGGGCGAAGCGACTTACACCTTATATATATGGTGGCATCGGAGCGACCTCGGCATCGGGGGGAGGAAGCAAGAGTGGGTTTACCGCCAATGTTCCCATCGGACTTGGCGTGAAATATAAACTCAATGAGCGTATGAACTTAGGTTTGGATTGGGGTGTTCACTTCTCGCTGAGCGATGAACTGGATGGTGTCAAGGACCCATACCAAGTGAAAAGCAGCGGAATGTTTAAGAATACAGACTGTTACTCCATGCTGCAACTGACGCTCACCTACAGTTTCAAGGCAAAATGTAGAACATGTAATAAGGAAGAATAATGGCTATCGACTTAGATATGAAAAGAATACCAGAGCACATCGCCATCATCATGGATGGTAATGGACGCTGGGCAACAGAAAGAGGTAAGGACAGAAGCTTCGGCCATCAGGCAGGGGTCGATACGGTGCGTCGCATCACTTCAGAGTGTACACGCCTCGGTGTGAAGTATCTCACCCTCTATACCTTCTCTACGGAAAACTGGAATCGCCCTGCCGATGAGGTGGCAGCGCTGATGGGACTCGTGCTCTCTTCACTGGAAGATGAAATCTTCATGAAGAACAATGTGCGCTTCCGTGTGATAGGCGACTTGGCTAGGTTGCCTAAGTCTGTGCAAGAGAAATTGCAGGAGACGATGGACCATACGGCTAAGAACGATGCCATGACGATGGTGGTGGCATTGAGCTATTCTTCTAGATGGGAAATCGTGGAAGCTATGAAGCGCTCGGTGAAGGAAGCCATGGCTGGCGGAAAGTGCGACTACGAGGAAATCGCTGGCAAGCTGACGGAGGAGAACTTCTCCGAGCACCTCGATACCAGTTTCATGCCCGACCCTGACCTCTTGATAAGAACGGGCGGCGAACTTCGCATCAGCAATTACTTGCTTTGGCAGATAGCTTACTCAGAGTTGTATTTCTGTGACACCTATTGGCCAGACTTCATGGAGGAAGACCTCCACAAAGCTATCGCTAGCTATCAGAATCGCCAACGTCGCTTTGGCAAGACAGAGGCGCAAGTAGAAAATGAGCAATCGAAATAAGAAAAATACATATAAGATAGATGAATAAGATAAGAAAGATTTTCATCCTGCTCTTCGCCGCAATGGCATGCACACAGATGCAGGCACAAGACAAGATCGTGAATCCCGACATCTCGTATGCGGGCAATCCACGTAGCTTGCTCATTGGTGGCATCAATGTGTCGGGAGTGGAAGGATATGAAGATTATGTGCTTACGGGTATCTCTGGCTTGGCTGTCGGAGATAGAATCGATGTACCTGGCGATGAAATTACCGATGCAGTGAAGCGCTATTGGAAGCATGGATTGTTCTCCAAGGTCGCTATTGCTGCCGACTCCATCGTGGGGGAGAAGATTTATCTGCATATCTATTTGGCAGTGCGTCCTCGCATCTCCAATATCAACTATATTGGCTTGAAGAAGAGCGAGCGTGAGGACATGGAGCAGAAATTGGGTATGGTGAAAGGTACCCAGGTGACTCCTAATATGTTGGATCGTGCCAAGATTCTTGCCAAGAAATATTTCGATGACAAGGGATTCAAGAATGCTGATATCCAAATCAACCAGCGTGACGATGTTGCCAACAAGGGACAGGTCATCTTGGATGTGATGGTGGATAAGAAGGAGAAAATCAAAGTTCATCAGATTACCATCGATGGAAACGAGAAACTCTCTGACCGCAAGATCAAGGGTGGACTCTTCTCCAAGGGTGCTTTCGCCAAGACCCACGAGGCAGGCAAACTGTCTTCTTTCTTCAAGGCTAAGAAGTTTACACCTGAGCGCTGGAAGGAAGATAAGCAGAAGTTGATAGACAAGTATTATGAGTATGGTTATCGTGATGCTCAAATCTTGGAAGACAGTGTCAGCAACTTTGATGACAAGCATGTGGATGTTTATATCAAGGTGGATGAAGGCAAGCAATATCATGTACGTAACATCAGTTGGGTAGGTAACACGGTGTATCAGACAGACCAGTTGGCTGCCTTGCTCGGTATGAAGAAGGGTGACGTCTATAACCAGAAGTTGATGCACAAGCGTCTGAATGAGGATGATGATGCCGTGGGCAACTTGTATTACAATCATGGTTACGTGTTCTCCAACATCAGTCCTACTGAAATCAATATCGATGGCGATTCCATCGACTTGGAAATGCGAGTTACCGAGGGACCTCAGGCTTACTTGAGTCACGTTCGTATCAATGGTAACACTCGTCTTTATGAGAACGTGGTGCGTCGTGAACTTCGTACCAAGCCAGGTGACCTCTTCTCCAAGGATGCCATCATGCGTTCTGCTCGTGAGTTGGCTTCCATGGGGCACTTCGATCCTGAGAAGGTAAACCCAGACATCAAGCCTAATGGTGAGGATGGTACTGTGGATATCAACTGGAACTTGGAGCAGAAGAGCAACGACCAGATTGAGTTCTCTCTCGGTTGGGGACAGACCGGCGTCATCGGTCGTGTAGGTTTGAAGTTGAACAACTTCTCTATCCGCAACCTCTTTAATAAGAATAAGGAACATCGTGGTATCATGCCTATTGGTGATGGCGAGGTGCTCAGCATCGGTGCACAGACCAATGGTACATACTATCAGTCATACAACGTGAGCTACTCTACCAACTGGTTTGGTGGCAAGCGACCAGTTCAGTTCAGTGTGGGTGCATACTATAGTAAGTCAACCGACGTGTCGAGCAACTACTACAACAGTGCTTATATGAACAACTATATGAGTTATATGTATGGCTATGGTTCAAGCTATTACAACAACTATGAGAACTACTACGATCCAGATAAGTATATCCAGATGGTCGGTGTAAGTCTCGGTTGGGGTAAGCGTCTCCGTTGGCCAGATGACTACTTCACCTTGTCCATCCAGTTGGCTTACCAGCGCTATATGATGAAGAACTGGAGCTATATGTTGATGACCAATGGTAATGCAAACAACTTGAACTTGACCATCTCGTTGAACCGTACATCAACAGATAACCAACTCTTCCCACGTACAGGTTCAGAGGTAGAGGCATCTGTCAACTTGACTCCACCTTGGAGTGCCTTCAACCACAAGGACTACGAGCACTTGGCAACCAACCGCAACTCTCCAACCTATGCTCAGGAACAGCAGGAGAAATACCGCTGGATAGAGTATCACAAGTGGAAGTTCAAGGCTAAGACTTATACCGCTTTGAGTGGTGGTCAGAAGTGTTTCGTCTTGATGACTCGTATCGAACTTGGTTTGCTCGGTGCTTACAACAAGTACAACAAGAGTCCATTCGAGACCTACTATGTCGGTGGTGATGGTATGAGTGGATACTCATCTTATTATGGTGAGGAAACCATCGGACTCCGTGGTTATGAGAATGGTTCGGTATCTTATAGTGCCAGCACAGGTTACTATGCTTACGCTTACGACCGATTCTCCTTGGAGCTTCGCTATCCATTCCTCTTGGGTAACACCACTATCTATGGTTTGACCTTCGTAGAGGCAGGTAACGCTTGGTATGAGACTAAGAAGTTCAATCCATTCAGCATGAAGCGTAGTGCCGGTGTCGGTGTACGTATCTTCTTGCCAATGGTCGGCTTGATGGGTATCGACTGGGCATACGGTTTCGACAAGGTATGGAACGGAAGCCAGTACAAGAAGGGTGGAAGCCAGTTCCACTTCATCTTGGGACAGGAGTTCTAGGACAATTAAGAATGAATAATTAAAAATGAATAATAAGCCTGGCGGATAAGAGCGTTGGGACTTATGAATTGATATTATTGGAGGAATTCTTATGAAGAAGATAATCATGATGCTGTTCATGGCTATCACAGCCATGACAGCAAGCGCACAAAAGATTGCGTTGGTAGATATGGAGTACATCTTGAAGAATGTACCAGCCTATGAGCGTGCCAATGAGCAGCTCAACCAAGTAAGCAAGAAGTGGCAGGCAGAGGTGGAGGCTCTCAACATCGAGGCTAGCACCATGTACAAGAACTACCAAAACGAGGTGGTCTTCTTGTCACAGGAGCAGAAGAAGGCTAAGCAGGATGCCATCATGCAGAAAGAGAAAGAAGCCAGCGACTTGAAGAAGAAATACTTTGGTCCTGAGGGTGAACTCTATAAGAAGCGTGAGGCGTTGATGACCCCTATCCAGGAGGAAATCTACAATGCAGTAAAGGAAATCTCCGACTTGCGTGGTTACTCTCTCGTAGTGGATAGAGCAAGCAACAGTGGCATCATCTTTGGCTCACCTAAGATAGATATTAGCAACGAAGTGCTCCAAAAATTAGGTTATTCCAATAATTAATCGTATATTTGCAGAAATTAATAATTAAAAAGAATAGAAAGATGAAAAAGCTTATTTTAATGTTGATGCTTTGCGCACCAATGACAATGATGGCACAGAAGTTTGGTAAGGTAAATACCCAGACCATCATGGAGTCTTTGCCAGACGTAAAAAAAGCAAATGGTGATTTGTCTGCTCTTCAGACTCAAAAGGAAAATGATTTGAAGTCTATGCAAGAAGAGTTCAACCGCAAGGCTGACGAGTACCAGAAGGGTCAGAGCACTATGAACGCTACTGCTAAGCAGCAGAAGGAGACTGAGTTGCAGACTTTGCAGCAGAAGATTCAGCAGGCTTACCAGGATGGTCAGCAGGAGTTGCAGAAGAAGAGCAGCGAGTTGATGCAGCCTATCGTAGCTAAGGTAAAGGCAGCCATCGACGCAGTGGGTAAGGCTGGCAACTACACTTACATCTTCGAGGAAGGTGCTGCTGTCTATGCAGGTACCAACGTAGTTGACGTAACCAAGGAAGTACAGAATAAACTTAACGGTAAGTAATTCCTTTTTCGAAAGAACATACAGAGGGCAGGCAGAAGTGCTTGCCCTTCTTTCTCTTTTAGTGATTTTCGTTCAGTCAGAATTAAAGCAATTCTTCATGATGACAAAGACAATCTTATATGTAGCTATGGCGATGATGCCATGGACTTCTTTCGCACAGAAGGAGTCTCCTGCCGTACAGCGGCCTACGACAGTTGCACCACAAGTCAAGACAGTGGCGCAACCATCTTTGCATTTTGCCTATTTCAGTTTTCTGGAAGTCTTTCATACCATGCCAGGCTATGCGCTAGCCAAGCATAATATGGACGACCTCCGTATGAAATACGATGCAGAGACCAAGCGTGCCGAGGACGAGTTCAACAGCAAGTATGAGGAGTTCTTGGACGGTCAGCGCAGTTTCGCTCCTTCTATCTTGGAGAAGCGACAGGCTGAGTTGAGAGAACTGATGGCTAAGAATATGGCTTTCAAGGCTGAGTCGGAACGACTGCTCAAGCAGGCTGAAGAGGAAGCGTATGCTCCTCTGAAGAAACAAATCAAGGACGTGATTCAAAAGATAGGTAAGGCGAAAGGCTTTGCTTTTGTCTTGAATGTGGATGGTGATTCCCTGCCATACGTGGATGCTGCGATGGGAGAGGATATCACCGAATTGATAAAGGAGAACTTGAGATGATGTTGCCTTCTAACCCCGGTCCTATCGGAATCTTTGATTCTGGATATGGCGGCTTGACGATTCTTCACGGACTTCGTCAGCTCTTGCCCCAGTACGACTATATGTATTTGGGCGACAATGCTCGTGCGCCATACGGCTCACGTTCCTTTGAGGTGGTGTATAAGTTTACCCGTCAGGCAGTGTTGAAACTCTTCTCCATGGGCTGCCACTTGGTCATCTTGGGCTGTAACACGGCTTCAGCCAAGGCCTTGCGCTCCATCCAGCAGCGAGACATCCCGGAGTTGGATCCTACCCGCCGTGTGCTCGGTATCATCCGACCTACTGCCGAAGTCATTGGCAATATCACCAAGAGCAATCATGTGGGTCTTTTGGCTACCGAGGGAACCATCAAGAGTCAGAGCTATGACTTGGAGATAGCCAAGTTGTGGCCCGACATCAAGGTAAGTGGCGTGGCTTGTCCGTTGTGGGCTGCCATCGTGGAGGCCAATGAAGCTGATAGCCCTGGTGCTGATTATTTTGTCAAGAAGCGCATCGAACAACTGATGCGAAAGGATGCTGATATAGATACCATCATCTTGGGATGCACTCATTATCCATTGCTGATGAATAGCATCGTGAAAAACCTTCCTGATGGCGTAAGGGTTGTGCCGCAGGGAATGTATGTGGCTGAGAGCTTGAAAAACTATCTCAAGCGACACCAAGATGTGGATAAGATGATTACCCAAGGTGGTACTTGCCAGTATCTGACAACCGAAAGTGAGGAAAAGTTCAAGGAGTCGGCGCAAATCTTCCTTCATGAGAAGGTGGAGGTGAAGCACGTCGATCTTGAATAATGAATAATAATGAATAAATAATAATTATGCAAGAAACAAGACAAAATCGTATATCCAGACTCCTCCAAAAGGAGTTGAGTCTCATTTTCCAGTCACAGACCCGTATGATGCATGGTGTCATGGTAAGTGTGACAAAAGTAAAGATTAGCCCAGACCTCAGTATCTGTACGGCTTACCTCAGTGTATTCCCTTCAGAGAAAGGTGAGGAAATCTTGAAGAACATCACGGCGAACGAGAAGACCATTCGCTACGACTTGGGCAAGAAAGTAAGAAACCAGTTGCGCATCATCCCAGAGTTGCGTTTCTTCTTGGATGATAGCTTGGACTACTTGGAGCGCATCGACGAGTTGCTCAAGAAGTAAGATGAATTTTCCGTTTTTCATAGCTCGCAGGTATCTCTTTTCCAAGAAGAGTACTCACGCCATCAATATCATCAGTGCGATCAGTGCCATCGGTGTGGCTGTAGCTACGATGGCGCTGGTGATTGTATTGAGTGTGTTCAATGGCTTCCACGACTTGGTGGCTACTTTGTTCACTAGCTTCGACCCACAGTTGGAGGTGGTTCCTACTATGGGAAAGACGGCAGCTTGTGACGACCCTATCTTGACCAAAATTCGTCAGTTGCCAGAGGTGGACATTGTGACAGAGAGTGTGGAGGACCAGGCTCTTGCCGTCTATCAAGACCGACAGGCGATGGTAACCATCAAGGGTGTCGATGACAATTTCTCGGATATGTCTCATATCAATGACATCCTTTATGGTGATGGCTCGTTCTCGCTTCATGCAGCCAACTTGGAGTATGGTACCTTGGGCATCCGCCTGGCACAATCGTTGGGCGTGGGTGCTCAGTGGGATGGTTTCCTCAAGATTTATGCTCCATTGAAGGAGGGACAGCTCGATATGTCGAATCCTACGCAAGGGTTTGTGGTGGATTCCTTGAATTGTCCGGGAGTCTTGTTCTCTGTGAAGCAAGCTCGATATGACAAGAGTTATATCTTGACTTCCATCGCCTTCGCTCGCAACTTGTTCGGACAGCAGGGATGTTTGTCTTCCTTGGAAATCCGCCTGAAGGATGGAAGCGACTTGAATGCCGTAAAAAAGGAAATGCAGCAGATAGCAGGGGATAAGTACCGAGTGCTCGATCGCTTTGAGCAACAGGAAGATACCTTCAAGATTATGTCTATCGAGAAGATGATAGCCTATATCTTCTTGACCTTCATCTTGGTGGTGGCTTGCTTTAATATCATCGGCTCGATCTCCATGCTGATTATTGACAAGAAAGATGATGTAGTCACCCTGCGCAACCTAGGCGCCAGTGACAAGCAGATAGCTCGTGTATTCCTCTTTGAGGGAAGAATGATTTCGGCTATCGGTGCCATCATCGGTGTCGGCTTGGGATTGTTGCTTTGCCTTTTGCAACAGCAGTTTGGCTTTGTCAAACTGGGCGACTCCGCTGGCTCCTTTATCGTGGATGCTTATCCGGTGAGCGTGCATTATACGGATGTAGCCATCATCTTCGTCACCGTATTGGCGGTAGGCTGGCTTTCTGTTTGGTATCCAGTGAGATACCTGAGTAAGCGACTTTTAGGTTAGTCTTCAGCTATGGCTAATGATATATTGAATGAATAAAAAAACATCCCTATGTTTGTCGATTGGCAAACGTAGGGATGTTACTTTATTGATAAAGGTATGCTTGGACGTACCTAGTTTTACTTTTTCCGAATCAATGTCAAGCCATCTCTTAATGGTAGAATCACGACTTCCACCCTTGGGTCTTGTGCGATGAAATCGTTGAACTTCCTGATGCCTTGTGTCTGATGGTCCTTGTCGTATGCTGGGTCGATGACGTGTCCGTCCCAAAGCGTATTGTCGGCAAGGATGTATCCACCGGGATTGAGAATGCTCAGCACCATCTCGTAGGTCTCCAAGTAAGTACGCTTGTCACCATCCACAAAAGCCAAGTCGAAGTGGATGCCTAGCTTGGGAGCCTCCACATTGGCATCTCCGATGCGGAAGTCTATCTTGTCGGCAACGCTCGAACCTTCTATCCAAGGGCGAGTGAAGTCTTCCATCTCATCGTTGATTTCAAAGGTGTAGAGCTTGCCTCCCTCGGCAAGTCCTTCGGCGAGGCAGATGGCACTATATCCGCTGAAGGTTCCCACCTCCAAGATGTTCTTGGGGCGTATCATCTGTACCAACATCTTGAGCAATCTTCCCTGTATATGACCGCTAGCCATACGACCATGGATGGTGTGGATGTTGGTGGCACGATAGAGGCGGTAGAGATAGTCGCCTTCTGGTTCGATGTGTTGACAGATGTATCTGTCGATGTTTTCAGTCTCAGTCATACTAATTAGATGAACTTCTCTGTCAGATTGATATAGTGGGGTGATTATTGCTTCTGTGCGAGGATGCCGGCGATGGCGAGGTCGTAGGAAGCAAGACCGAATCCACAGATAACACCTAGGCATGCGCAAGAGAGGTAAGAATGATGACGGAACTCCTCACGTTTGTGAACATTGGAGATATGTACCTCTACCACAGGACATTTCATGCTGCGGATGCAATCCTGCAAGGCAATGCTGGTATGTGTGTAGGCACCAGCGTTGAGTACCACGCCGTCATAAGAAAAACCTACTTCCTGCAACTTGTTGATGAGTTCACCCTCGATGTTGCTTTGGTAATATTCGATTTCCACATCAGGGTATTTAGCCTTCAACTGAGGCAAGTAGCTCTCGAAGGAGTTGCTGCCGTAAATGCCTGGTTCGCGAACGCCAAGAAGGTTCAAGTTCGGACCATTGATAATCTGTATCTTCATAATCTGAAATATTTTTGTTCGTATATGAATCTTTTTTTGTAATTTTGCGAAGCAAAGTCAGAGAATACCCTCTGCTTCTAGATGCAAAGGTAATAATAAAAATGGAAACAAGCAAAAAATCAGGCACGAATATCGTTAAGAATTATGTGAGGTACCTCAAATTGGAGCGTAATTTCACGGCGAACACGCTGGAAGCTTACCAGCGTGACCTTCGTTATCTATTGAATTTTGTGAAATCCAAGGAGATGTCGTTGTTGGATGTGAAGTTGGAGGACCTGGAGGAGTTTTCTGCATCCTTGCACGACAAAGGGGTGGGTGCTCGTTCGCAAGCTCGTGTGCTGAGTGGAGTTCGTGCCTTCTATCGTTACTTGGTGCTGGATGATTACTTGAAGGATGATCCCACCGAACTCTTGCCTTATCCTCAGATAGGGGAACATTTGCCCGAATATCTGACGGTGGAGGAGGTGGATATGTTGAAGAGTGCCATCGACCTGTCGAAATGGGAGGGGCAGCGCAACAAGGCTATCATCGAGGTGCTCTTCTCTTGTGGCTTGCGTGTTACGGAATTGGTCAACTTGAAGTTGAGCGACATCTTTGAGGAAGAGAAGTTCATCCGTGTGTTTGGCAAGGGCAGGAAGGAACGGCTCGTTCCCATCTCCAGCGTGGCTCTCCAGGAGTTGCATTATTGGTATATGGACAGGAATGTGATGAAAATCAAGCCGGGCGAGGAAGACTATGTGTTTCTCAACAGAAGAGGTGCTCATCTTACCCGTACGATGATTCTCATCATGATCAAGAATGCGGCGCTGGATGCTGGCATCAAGAAGACTATCTCTCCCCATACCTTGCGCCATAGTTTTGCGACCGCCTTACTCAAGGGTGGTGCCGACCTGCGTGTCATCCAGGCTTTGCTGGGGCATGAAGACCTAGGGACAACGGAAATCTATACCCATCTGGAAACCTCCGACTTGCGGAAGGAAATCCTGGAGCATCATCCTCGAAATATCAAGTATCGGGAGATGAAAGAGGGGCTTTCGTCAGAGGATGTATAGCCTGAACGTCCCTAGCTGCGTTTTTTTCTTTGAAAATGAACGTATATGAAAAAAAAGTCGTAACTTTGCATCCGAAATAAAAGAAATACATTAATTAAAGAAAGAAAAGAAGAATATGGCATATTTGTTTACGTCAGAGTCCGTTTCTGAAGGACATCCAGATAAGGTGGCAGACCAGATTTCCGATGCGTTGTTGGATCAGTTCTTGGCATACGATGAGCATGCTCACTGCGCTATCGAGTCATTCTGTACCACAGGTCAGGTGGTCATCATGGGTGAGGTGCGTTCCACAGAGTATGTGGATTTGCAGACCATCGCTCGCAAGACCATCAAGAACATCGGTTACACCAAGAGCGAGTACCAGTTTGATGGCGACTCTTGTGGTGTGTTGACTGCTATCCATGAGCAGAGTGACGACATCAACCGTGGTGTGAGCCGTGAGGAAGATGAGAACCAAGGTGCTGGCGACCAGGGCATGATGTTCGGTTATGCTACCAATGAGACAGACAACTACATGCCTGTTTCCCTCGACTTGGCTCAGTTGATCATGAAGGAGTTGGCTGCTATCCGCAAGGAGGGCAAGGTGATGACTTATCTTCGTCCAGACTCTAAGAGCCAGGTTACCGTAGAGTACTCCGACGACAATATTCCACAGCGCATTGATACCATCGTGGTTTCTACTCAGCATGACGATTTCATCAAGGATGCACAGGGCAATGACGATGACGAGGCGATGCTCGCCAAGATTCGTGAGGATGTCATCAACATCTTGATTCCACGTGTCAAGGTCCAGTTGGGCGACAAGGTGTTGGCTCTCTTCAATGACGACATCAAGTATTTCGTCAATCCTACTGGCAAGTTTGTCATCGGTGGTCCTCATGGAGATACAGGTTTGACCGGTCGTAAGATTATCGTTGATACCTACGGTGGCAAGGGCGCTCATGGTGGTGGCGCCTTCTCTGGCAAGGACTCTAGTAAGGTGGACCGCTCTGCAGCTTATGCAGCTCGCTATATTGCCAAGAACATGGTGGCAGCAGGTGTGGCTGACGAGATGTTGGTACAGGTAAGTTATGCCATCGGTGTGGCAGAGCCAGTGAGCATCTATGTGAATACCTATGGTCGTAGCCATGTCAACATGACCGATGGCGAGATAGCAGAGAAGATCGCTCAGATGTTCGACCTTCGTCCAAAAGCCATCGAGCGCCAGTTGAAGCTCCGTCAACCTATGTATTTGGAGACTGCCGCTTATGGTCACATGGGTCGTAAGAACGAGGTGGTAGAGAAGACTTTCACCAGTCGCTATCACGAGGCAAAGACCATGCAGATAGAGTTGTTTACATGGGAAAAACTAGATAAGGTAGAGGACATCAAGGCAGCGTTTTCAATAAAGTAAGATGATGCAACAAGCAGATTCGGTTATCATAGAAGCTCCTGAGGCAGAAATGGCTCAGGAGCCTTTAAAGTATAAGAAGGAACTGACCCCGAAGGAAGTGCTCAAGTGGTTGCCCAAGAATGCAACGCCAGCGCAGCAAGACTCCATGATTCAGGCTCATATCAAGCCTTCTGAGATACATTGGAGCAATATGCCTGATACCTTGCATTTGCCAGGACATCAACCAGGCAAAAGCTTCTTGGATGTCAGTTTGCCACAATATTATCGTGAGTCGTTCTTCTCGAAGGATTCCCTTTTTCATCCGGAATTGAAGGGAGGACGACTGGGCGTAGCAGGAGACCCTATACCCTATACGGTAGCAGGGGATGACTTCGTGACCGCCTTGTTGCTGTTTTGTTTTTTGATAGCCAGCATCGCCTTTACCAAGTCTCGCCAGTTTATCATTCGTCAGGCAAAGACATTCTTCCGTACGCCTAGTTATGGTACGACGGTGATTACCGAGACCTCATCCGAGTTGCGCTTCCAGTTCTTCTTGTGTTTGCAGACCTGTCTGTTGATAGCCATTGGTTTCTTCCTCTATTCGAGGGCGTCGGTGGGTGATACCTTCACGATCGACCAGTACCAAGTCATCAGCATCTATGCCGGGTATGTAGGCGTCTATTTCTTGCTGAAAGCCTTGCTCTATTCCATCGTGGGATGGGTGTTCTTCGATAGGAAAAAAAATGAACAATGGATGAAGTCTTATCTCTTCTTGGTGTCTAGTGAGGGGGTACTATTGCTCCCTGCCATCTTGTTGATGACGTACTTCGGCTTTTCGCTCGAATCGGCTATGATTTATACACTTGTCGTAGTCGGAATCACCAAAATACTGTCTTTTTATAAGTGTTTCATCATCTTTTTTAAGAGAAATGGCACTTTTTTGCAAATATTTTTGTACTTTTGTGCCCTCGAAGTGGTACCTCTCTTTGCTTTGTCGGGCGGATTGGTATTGATTAGTCATTATTTGAAAATAAACTTTTAGGACAAAAATGGTAAAGAAGATTCTAGTTTCTCAACCAAGACCAGCGAGTGATAAATCTCCTTATTACGATATAGAGAAGGAGTATGGCGTGGAATGTGTATTTCGCCCTTTCTTCAAGGTTGAGGGACTTACAGCGAAGGAGTTCCGTCAGCAGAAAATAAATTTGCTCGACTATACTGCCGTGGTTTTCACATCCCGTCATGCTGTAGATAACTATTTCAAGTTGGCGAAAGAGATGCGTATTACCATCCCTGAGGATATGAAGTATTTCTGTGTGATTGAGACAATTGCACTTTATATCCAAAAATATGTTCAGTATCGCAAGCGCAAGGTGTTCTTTGGCGACACAGGCAAGATAGATGGTCTGTTGAACCAGATGGCTCGCCACAAGACAGAGAAATATCTCGTTCCATTGAGCTGCGTGCATAATGATGACATCAAGAATGCTCTTGACGAGAAGAACTTGAAGCATACTGAGTGTGTGATGTATCGCACAGTAAGCAATGACTTCACAGAAGAGGAAATCAAGACTTTCGATTATGATATGATGATTTTCTTCAGCCCTACTGGTGTGAAGGCTTTGAAGAAGAACTTCCCTGACTTCAAGCAAGGTGACATCGCTGTCGGTGCTTTCGGTCCTGCTACTGCTAAGACCGTAGCCGACGAAGGACTTCGCTTGGATTTGGAGGCTCCATCTAAGAAGTTCCCTTCCATGACAGGTGCCTTGAAGGATTTCTTGGAGAAAAATAAATAAGAATGTTGGAACAGAAGACTTATACATTACCCAAAAGAGAGCGGTTGTGTGCCAAGACGCTCATCGACCAACTCTTTATGGGTCATTCTTCCGTCAAGAAGGAATGGCCTGTCAAGGTAGTGTATCAGGTCGTGAAGCGGAAAGATGCGCAAGATGTTCCCGTGGAAATGTTGGTAAGCGTATCCAAGCGACATTTTAAGCGTGCCGTGAAACGCAATCATGTGAAGCGGCAGTTGCGAGAAAGTTACCGATTGCACAAGTCTGTCTTGTTCGATGCGTTGGCTTCTCATCCCGATGTCAAGCTGATGATTGCCTTCATCTGGATGTCGGGGCAGATAGAGGACACCGAGAAGGTGGACGGCATGATGCAAAGGGCATTGGATAAGGTCGTGAAGAGTTTGGTATTCGATGAAGGCGATGAGACTATTGCATAGCATTTGGCAAGGGGTGACTTGGGTACTGACCTTGTTGTTGGTATTGCCCATCCGCTTTTATCAGAAGTGCATCACCCCCTATACACCTCCTTCTTGTCGCTTTACGCCCACATGTTCGGAGTATGCTCGGCAAGCCATTCTCAAGTACGGCCCTTTCAAGGGCTTGGCTTTGGCTATCTGGCGAATATTAAGATGCAATCCATGGGGTGGTTCGGGTTACGACCCCGTACCGTAAGTTTCCGATACCGTTTCGGGCCCCTTACACATATTTTATATATTATAAACAATCTCATTCGATGGCAAAAAACTTTGTTGAAGAATTGAAATGGCGTGGTATGCTGGCACAGATGATGCCAGGTACAGAGGAATATCTCAACACCCACATGGTGTCTGCTTATCTTGGTACCGACCCTACCGCAGACTCACTCCATATCGGTCACCTTTGTGGTATCATGATGTTGCGTCACTTGCAGCGTTGTGGTCATAAGCCTTATCTGCTTGTCGGCGGTGCTACAGGTATGATTGGCGACCCTTCTGGCAAGAGCCAGGAGCGTAACCTTCTCGACTCTGAGACTCTCTATCATAACCAGGAAGCTATCAAGAAGCAGGTGTCTAAGTTCCTCGACTTCGATGGCACTGAGCCTAACAAGGCTGAGATGGTCAACAACTACGACTGGATGAAGGACTTCACCTTCCTCGACTTCGCTCGTGAGGTAGGTAAGCACATCACCGTCAATTATATGATGGCGAAGGACAGCGTACAGAAGCGCTTGAACGGTGAGGCTCGTGATGGTTTGTCATTCACAGAGTTCACTTATCAGTTGCTCCAGGGTTACGACTTCCTCTATCAGTATCAGAAGTATGGCGTTCGTCTCCAGCTCGGTGGTAACGACCAGTGGGGCAACATGACCACCGGTACTGAGTTGATTCACCGTACTTTGGGCAATGACGCTGAGTGCTTCTGCTTGACTTGCCCATTGATTACCAAGGCAGACGGCAAGAAGTTTGGTAAGACAGAGAGCGGCAACATTTGGTTGGATCGCAACCGCACCACTCCATACGCATTCTATCAGTTCTGGCTCAACGTGAGCGATGAGGATGCAGAGAAGTACATCAAGATTTTCACCGACCTCGACAAGGAGACCATCGATGCCCTCGTAGAGGAGCACAAGCAGGACCCTGGTCGCCGTGTACTCCAGAAACGTTTGGCAGAGGAAGTTACCGTGATGGTTCATTCTCAGGAGGACTTGGATATGGCTATCGCAGCCAGCAATATCCTCTTCGGTAAGGCTACCAAGGAGAATCTTGCACAGCTCGATGAGGCTACCTTGAACGATGTGTTTGCCAATGTGCCTCATTATGACCTCGACAAGAACTTGCTCGGTGGCACAGCCGTTGATCTCTTTAACCAGGAGGGCATGCAGATCTTCCCTAGCAAGAGTGAGATGCGTAAGCTCGTCAAGGGTGGTGGTGTATCTCTCAACAAGGAGAAGCTCGCAGCTTTCGACCAGGTGGTAACTGCTGATGACTTGATTGATGGCAAGTATCTCTTGGTACAGAAAGGTAAGAAGAACTACTTCTTGATTACTGTGAAGTAAGGATCTCGCCTGAAATATAGGTGCATTTGAATGCCTTTTGCATAAAAGCAGCCTCTAAATAGGCATTTTTGTGGCTTAAAATGCAAAAAGTATTAAAAATATTTGGTAGTGGAGAAAAAATCCACTACCTTTGCAGTCGGTTTGATTGTCCTATGGTGTAATGGTAGCACTACAGTTTTTGGTTCTGTCAGTGGTGGTTCGAATCCGCCTGGGACAACATATCGCAAATAACCCTTCAAGTCTTTATGATTTGAAGGGTTATTTTGTTTTGTCAAGCGAGTGTTTATGAAGAATAGTTCGGTGAATAGATGAAGAAGATAGATTTGGTTTTTCAGCAATATTATCGTCCATTATGTCTTTACGCTCTCCACTATCTGCATGATTTGGATGAGGTGGAGGATGTAGTGCAAGATTGTTTTGTGCGATTGCTGGAAGCTGAGAAACGAAAAGTAGAATCTCCTACGTCGTTTTTCTCTTTGGAGGATTCCCAAAAACAAAAGTCTTTTCTCTATGCTGCCGTTCGCAATGCCTGCATAGACAAGTTGCGCCGAAAGAATCCTATCGTTCAAGACATTTCTCCTTCCGACTTGTCGGGTATCATCTCCGATGAGCAAGCCGTGGATAGTTCTAGTCGTGAGGCTGAGCTATGGACGGCGATAGAGCAGTTGCCTGAACGTTGTCGTGAAATCTTCCTGATGAGCAAGCGAGATGGCATGACTTATCGGGAGATAGCCGAGGAGCTCTGCCTTTCTGAGAAAACGGTGGAGCACCAAATCTCCAAGGCATTGAAGACTTTGCGAGGCAAGAAAGGCGACTTCTTCTTCCTCCTCCCCTTTGTGTTGGGATAAAGTCGTAGAGGATTTTATAGATAGATACAGACATGCCAGTTCTTTCCTATAGGCACGGCAGGATTCGCTTATAGGAGTGTCGGGTGTCGCCTATAGGGGCGTAGGGATGCGCTTATAGCTCCGTCGGGGGCGTCGCTAGTGTCAGCCGAGCGTCCCACGGGAGTGTCACGAGCGTTCCACGGGAGTCAGCTGCTCGTGCCACTGCCGTGGCACACCTTGCGGATGTACGTTCGCATCCCGTCTGCTCGTACGTCCTTGTCCCTTATGAACGTACGTTCTCTCCCTCTTATAACGTACGTTTATGCTTTGAGTTGCATATACTTATGACTCTTTATTCCATGTGTTTGTTTTCTCTTGTTCCTTTCATTTTCATCCTGTTATCACATTTTTTCAAAAAAAATATCAAATAGGATGGGGGTATTCGAGTGTTTTTGCGTTATAGCAGTAAAGACTTGAATAAAGAAAGGGTATAATCAAACAACAACGGTATTAAAAAAGTAATGTTATGAAAGTGAAACAAGCACTCATCGCACTTTTGATTCTTGTGTTTCAAGTTACTGGCTTGTCGGCAAGAGTGGATGCTGCAACGCTTCTCCAGCAGATGGAGTGGTTGCATCAAGCGAAGAAAATCAATTTCGTGTATGACGCATCCCTGAAGGTGGATGTGCCATACGAAGGACCTGATATCCGGAAGATGCCAGTGAAGAAGGCTTTGAAAACTCTGTTCCAAAAGACAGAGTTCGAATATACGATTAATGCTAACTATGTGATATTGAAGCGAAGACAAAAGCAACAAATATCAACACCTCACACGAATATCAATCATAAAGTTCAGCAGGTTCAGCGTCGCCACACTCTCAGCGGATACGTCCGTGACGAGAGTGGCGAGTCGCTGATTAACGCTACGGTCTATGACCTCACTCATGGCATTGGCACTACCACCAATGAATATGGTTTCTTCTCGCTGACCCTACCTGAGGGGGAGCATCAACTCCGATTCTCATACGTGGGATATGCTGATAAGGTGGAGAAAATGAGGATAGAGAAGGATATACACTGTAATATGGCACTCCATGCCAATAGCAAACTGCCGGAGGTGGTTGTGGATGGTGACTTGAACTCGCCTCTCCTCACTACCCAGACGGGTAAACGCTCCTTTTCAGCCAAAGACATCAAGACGGAGTTCTCCTTGATGTCTTCGCCAGATGTGGTCAAAACCTTACAGAGGGTGAGCGGTGTGATGGAAGGTCAGGAACTGGCGAGTGGTCTTTATGTGCATGGTGGCAATGGAGATGAGAACCTCTTTCTGATAGATGGTACGCCACTTTATCAGATCAACCATGCCATCGGTTTGTTTTCCAGTTTCAACACGGATGTCGTGAAGAACATCGACTTCTACAAGAGCGGTTTCCCTGCTCGATATGGAGGCAGATTGTCTTCCGTGGTAGATGTGCGCACGGCGGATGGCGACATGAATCACTTCCATGGTGCATATCGTATCGGCTTGCTCGATGCCAGCGTGCAGTTTGAGGGACCTATCATCAAGGGAAAGACCTCTTATAATATAGGTTTGCGCCGCTCGTGGGCAGACTTGCTGTCTCGTCCTTTGAGCAACTGGTTGTCTGACAAGGATGACAAAATCGGTATAGGCTATTATTTCATGGACTTGAATGCCAAGGTGACGCATCGCTTCAGCGACCGTTCCAAGGTTTATCTGAGCATCTATCATGGCAATGACAGCTGGAACGTGAAGGATGTCATGGATGATAGCAAGAGTGATGGGTATCAGGATGGGCAGAGCTATTATTACGACAAGACCCAGTCCAAGTTGGCTTGGGGTAATTTCAACGTGGCTCTCAACTGGAACTACCTCTTTTCGCCCAAACTCTTCGCCAACTTCACGGCGGTATATACGCATAATCGCTCCAAACTATATTCCTTGGAGGATGAGCGCTATATGAGTCCTGCGACCAGCAAGGACTCTGAAATCTACCATCTGGAGCATCGTTATCATTCCACCATTGATGATTTTGGCTATCGCACGGAATTTGACTATCGTCCCAACGCTTTCCATCACATTCGTTTTGGACATGATTTCACGATGCACCAGTTTCGACCACAAACCTATATGCAGTTGAATTATGTGGGACAGACGGCAGACAAGGTGGATACGACAAGTGTGAATGGGCGCAATCATCATCGAAGTTATGAACTGTCGGCGTACGCAGAGGATGAAATCATCTTGAGTCCTCGGTGGAATGTGAATGTGGGATTCAATATGGGGCTGTTTCACATCAGTGGCAAGAGCTTCTTCAATATCGACCCTCGCTTCGCCCTTAAATATCAGTTGAGCCACGAGGTGTCGTTGAAGGCTTCGTTTACGCAAATGACCCAGTATGTGCATAAGATTTCCAATAGCTATTTGGATTTGCCAACGGATTATTGGGTGCCTACGACCGAGCGACTCAAACCGATGCGTTCTTATCAGTTGGCGGCAGGAGTCTATGCGCAGCCCAATAGCCATTGGTCGCTTTCCTTGGAAGGATATTATAAGATGTCTCGCCATTTGTTGCAATATTCCAGCTGGGTAGGTGTGGAACCACCTGCCGACAGATGGGATGGACTGGTGATGGATGGCAAAGGGTTGTTTTATGGATTGGAGGCTGATGCCACTTATCGCACAGACCACTTGACGTTGAGCGGTTCTTATACCCTGTCTTGGAACAAGCGCAAGTATGAGGATTTCTATCCCGACTGGTATTACGACAAGTTTGATAATCGCCATAAGTTGAATCTGAGTTTGCGATATGCTTTCAACAAGAAGGTGAGTTGCTATGCCGTCTGGTATTACCATACGGGCAATCATGCCACGGTGCCTACGCAAATCGCTTCCCAGCCCAATCTGCCTGATGCCGAGGGACATTACCCTATGGGATGGAGCCATGGCTATGACTATGTGTATGCCATCCCCAACAACTTGACATTGCCGGTTTATCATCGTCTTGACTTAGGCTTTGACTTCCGTCACGTCACCAAGCATGGGCACGAGCGCATTTGGAATCTGAGCATCTACAATGCCTATTGCCACTTGAACTCCATGTATGTCAAGATAGACTATGATGATGAAAAACAGCAGTTTACGGCAAAGAACAAGGCGTTTGTTCCGATATTGCCATCATTCAGTTATACCATTAAGTTTTAAAAGATGAAAAGAATATTGTATTTTCTGTTGGTATCTCTCGTGTTGGTATCTTGCAAGGATGATTTCGACATCAGTAAGTTGCAGGATACTTCTCGGTTGGTAGTGTATAGTTTTCCTACTGCGAGTGATACCACCTTGGTCATTGTTACCAAGAGTGTTCCCGTGGCAACAGCAAAGGGCGACCGATATACTATCAGTCGCCAACCTGTGGATGCACATATTATATATAAGGTGAATGGCGTGGAACAATCTGTCAAGAAGATAGAAACAGAGGAAGATGTGCGCAAGTTCGACTATTATCATATAAATGACGAGGGTTTTGTAGAACTCATGATTGGTCAATACTATGTTGTAGGCAAGCAGAAGGAGGGTGACAGCATTACGTTGGAGGTGAGCGCTGATGGCTTTCCTTCGGTTTTCGCCGCTACCTATATTCCTCAACGTGTAAAAATTGGGATAGATGAGCTGTCTTTTGAGAAAGTAAGTAGTGATCAAAGCTTGGATAATGTCTTGGCTTCCTTTATGGATGATGGTGTATCAAAGGATTATTATTCCGTGATGGTACAGAAAAACCACATGGAAGGTGAGGTTGAAGGAGTAGATGTGGATGGCTCGCATTACGTGGTAGGTGATGAATATCAGTATAAGGAATTCTCTGAGAAATACCCTAATGCAGTTTGGACTTTTAAAATGCACAAGAGAAGTTATGCCCAGGCAATAGATACTGACAAGGAGCCAGTCTTGACCAAAACAACAAAACTGGATGAGGACTTGGGCTTTGACGATTATGGTTATTATGGCTTGTCTTATATTTTTGATGACCATCTGCTCAATGGCAAGAAATATACCTTACATCTCTCCCTTGCTTCTACCTATTATACCAACAACTACTATTATACAGATAGTTGGGACAAGATGTTCGGTTATGCTTATGTAGTGGAACTGTATAAGCTCACCCCGGAGTATTATCGCTATCTGTCGTCCATCAACAGTGCGCAAAGCAATAGTTGGGCAGAGGTGGGCATCATGCAGGTCACTCCTACCTATTCTAATGTGAAGGGCGGCTTCGGTGTCGTGGCAGGATATAGTGTCAGCGCAGATTCTGTGCGGATTGAGCCATCGGGCGATGTGGATAATAGGGTACTACGTTAAGAATCATTGTAAAAACTAAAAGATAACAAGACGTATGAAAAAGATAGTTTGCATCATAAGTTTGTGTCTCTGCTTTGTTTTGCAAGGCATGGCGCAGAGTGTGGACAAAGGTTACCAACCCCTCAATGACAGTACGGCATCTGTGAAGAACTCGCTCTCTTTTGAGCAGCGCGTGGAACAGATTGAGCGCATGAAACGAAAGATAGATGATAAGTTGCTTCGATTTGAGGCAGGCATAACAGGCGGACTGCGCTCTGACAATGAGGATTATTATATGGTAGAAATCTCTGCGGCTTATTATCCCTTGAGGTATGCTGGCGTAGCCTTGGGACTTGAATGGGATGACAACCGTGGTGGCAAACCATTGATGCAAAGTTTAAAGGATGCCAATGGTTATGAGGAATATGACCCAGACAGAATCATGACGCTAAATGTCAACCCAGGTTTGACTTTCCGCACTCCCACCTTGTGGATGAACAAGCGCCATTCTTGGGGATTGATGTTGCGCTGCAACCCAGGCCTATGCCTTTCCGTAATCCCCAATGATAAGGTCACTTTCTATGAGATGAAAGATGCCAATGGGGTAGGACATCCTTCATCCATGCCAGACATCCTTTATCACAATGTGACGGAGAAAACCGTGAGAAACCATGGTGGAAAATGGTGTTTCTGGCGAGTGAAATCAGCCCTTACGGTACGTTCGGGAGATGTGTTCTTGTCTTTGGGATGGATTGCGAGCAACTATAACATAGAGTGTTGTCGCAACAATATCTATTATACGAATGGCAGACGATATAATGGCATAGAGAAGTACAAGCATTCGGGTACGCTCTTTGCTTCAATAACAGGACAATTTTAGTATATATCATGAAAGTAAGCGATAAAGAACAACAATTTGTCTTCCGATATTTTCAATCGGGGAAATTAGATACCCAAAAGGCATTTCAAAAAGTAAAGGCAAGATGGGATTCTGCGCCAGAAGTGAAGTCAAGGGCAAAAAGTGCTCGCTTGAGTCATTATTGGTGGATGACAGTGGCGGCTTCTTTGTTGGTCTTGGTTGTTGTGGGAGCTTATACGCTCTTGCAACCTAAGGTTGTCACTCTTGTTTCTGATGTGGAAGCTATGGCATGTCATTTGCCAGATGGTACGAAAGTCACCTTGTCGCCTCATTCTTCCGTATCCTATCGAGAGGATAACAGTAGAAGTGTAGAGATGAAAGGTTGCGCCTATTTCCAAGTAAAGCACGATGAGCGACATCCGTTTGATGTGTATGGAGAAAGAGGGCATGTGAGAGTCTTGGGTACTCAGTTTATGGTGGATGAGCGAAAGGATGGCACCGCAGAGGTGATGGTGACAAGTGGCAAGGTGTTTTTCTCAGCTAGGGATGCCCAGGAAGGAGTCTTGTTGGTTAAGGGCAAGAAGGCTCGGCTTGCATCGGATGCTGATAAGCCAGAAATGCTTGACGGATGTGATGTCAACGATGTGGCATGGGCTACGCATCAATTACATTTTGATAATACACCTATGTCGGAAGTCTTACGTCGGTTGTCTGAATGTCATGGAGGAGTGGAATTGCACGCATCTGACATGGGTAAGCGTCTGACGGGTGATTTCACCACGGATTCTTTGCGGCAGGCGATAAAGATTATAGAGCAGACATTGGATGTGACCATTACGGCAAGGTAGGATTGTGAATCGCTTGTGTTTGTAATAATAGGGGAAAACGTTTTGGGAAAGACTGAAAATCGCTAAAAGATGTCCATAAAATGAGAAAATAAGTAAAAAGAAAGCATCTT
>SAMEA104315437__coassemble_389_pt1 | contig 23591 bp, 18 predicted proteins | sample SAMEA104315437__metabat2_high_PE_027 | metagenome-assembled genome bin SAMEA104315437 (sample SAMEA104315437) | gut metagenome | biome: Monkey gut; feature: monkey-associated habitat; material: faeces | place: China | collected 2013
TGCAATGCGGGAGAGTAGGTAGCCGCCTCCTTTCAATAGAGAAGCCTCGATTACGAAAGTAGTCGGGGCTTTTTCGTTTTTGTAGTTTGTAACTATCCACGACTTTTCGTGTTATTAAGTCTCAGTTGATACGTTCTTGAGGGACATCTATAATAAGTTTCGCAAATTTGCGTTATAGTGTTATGTTTCACTTTTTAAAGTACTATACTACGACCATCTGTCGATGGTTCTTACGCTGTCGATATAGCAGGGGATTCGGCATTCAGTCGCCTTCTGCTTATTCCTTTGTGCGCTATGTCATCAATGAACATTATCCTTATTATGCTTACACTGCACTTGAGGAGGAGATGTCTGAGCGCAGTCGTAGCTTCAGAAAGCTGGGCAGACTGGTATTCCGTCTTGCCAATCATTGGCAACCTCAATATGTGGTGATGGGTGACTATGACTTTGCTCCTTATGCTTACGCTGGTTGCAACAGCACGTTGGTAAGGATGATAGACGACTATTATTTTGATGAAGAGGAAGGACAGCGTCTTCTTGTAGTGTTGGATCAAGATTGGTTGGCGGATGCAAGCATCAGAAATGAACTCTTGGAGAATAGCTCTGACCAGATGTTGTTGCTTATCTTGGACATTCATGCCAACCAACATGCGCTACATTTATGGAACGAAATCATTTCTGATACTCGTTGCGGAGTAACCTATGATTTGTACTCCTGTGGCATTGTGTTCTTCGATAAAAGCAAACATAAACAAGATTTTAAGATTAATTTTTAATTCTGTATTAAAAATAACTATCAAAAGGCTTGGAAATACAAATAAAAGTATTACTTTTGCACGCAAATTTATAAACCGTTAAATAATTAGCTATGTATTGGACACTAGAATTAGCTTCTAAGCTGGAAGATGCACCATGGCCTGCTACAAAAGAAGAGTTGATAGACTACGCAACTCGATCTGGTGCGCCTCTGGAAGTTCTGGAGAATTTGCAGGAGATAGAAGATGAAGGTGATGTCTATGAAAGTATTGAGGACATCTGGCCTGATTATCCTTCAAAGGATGACTTCTTGTGGAATGACGACGAATACTAAGTCGATGATAGGGCTGCTCCTCGGGGCAGCCTTTTTCATTCTCCGTCTTTGATGGATGATATAAGGACGCTTCCTACAATAATATGGTGTTTTTCTCGTTATTAGTTTGTGTTTAAAAGAATAGAAATAGCAATTATATGGATGATATTGGGTGTAACCACTTGTTACGCTCAGTACGATCCTTCTTTTAGCCATTACTTTGATATGGAACCTTCTTTCAACCCTGGTTCCGTGGGAAAACAAGCCAAACTGAATGTGGATGTGGTCTATGCGCTTGACATGGCGGGATTTGAGCATAATCCTCGTACCATGTATGCCGCAGCAGATATGCCTTTCTATGCCATCAAGAATTACCATGGAGTGGGCATCCAGTTTATGAACGACCAAATCGGTTTGTTCACGCATCAAAAACTTGCTTTACAATATGCTTTCAAGAAACGCTTGTTTAAGGGTATGTTGAGCGCCGGTCTGCAAGTCGGGTTTCTCAGTGAGAGTTTTGATGGAAGCAAGGTGGATTTGGGTGAGTCCAACGACCCCGCTTTCTCTACTTCCAAGGTGGATGGCAGTGGCTTAGACTTGGGCTTTGGATTGTATTATTCGCATGGACCATGGTATGTGGGGCTCTCTGGCTTGCATCTCAATACACCGAAAATAGACTTGGGAGAGACGAATGAGATGCAGATAGATGCAACGTATTATTTGACTGGTGGATACAATATTAAGTTGAGAAATCCGTTTTTATCTATAAAACCTTCCACCTTGGTGAGATATGATGGAACGACTTGGCGTGGAGACGTGACTTGCCGCCTTGTCTATACCCACGAGAAGAAGATGATGTATGGTGGTGTGGCATATAGTCCGACCAACTCCGTGACGTTTCTTTTAGGAGGCGTGTTTCATGGAGTCGTCTTGGGATATAGTTATGAGATGTACACCTCCGCCATCAGTCCCGGCAATGGAAGTCATGAGTTGTTTGTAGGTTATCAGACCAACATCAACTTGGTGAAGAAAGGAAGAAACAAACATAAAAGTGTAAGAATACTATAGTATATCAATATGAAAATGAAGAAATGTATCATGTTGCTTTGCTCAGCCTTTGCGCTGATGGCGCTGACCGGATGCTTTGGAGCTAAATCTTCTTCCATGGCAGGTCGTGGCGGCGAAGTCGTAGGCGTCAATGGCAAAGGTTTTACAGAGCCTTCTCCATACGGCATGGTGAAGGTGAATCGTGGCTTCTTAAAGATGGGCTTGGAGACACAAGACTCTTTGTGGGGTGAGAAGACACCGGTCAAGGAGATTTCCGTAGATGGTTTCTGGATGGATGATACAGAAATCACCAACTCTGAATACAAGCAATTCGTGACTTACGTGAGAGACTCTATCTTGCGTACTCGCCTTGCCGACCCTTCTTATGGCGGCGATGAGACCTATATGATTACTGAAGACAAGAATGGCGACCCTGTGCCACCTCGTGTCAACTGGAAGAAGAATCTTCCTAAGAAGCCTAATGAGGACGAGCAGCGTGCCATCGAGAGTCTTTATACCAACAATCCTGTTACTGGTGAGAAGTTGATCGACTGGCGTCAGCTCAACTATAAGTATGAGATTTATGACTATACTGCAGCCGCTCTTCGTCGAAACCGCTTGAATCCATCGGAGCGCAATCTCAACACCGACGTGGTCGTTGACCCAGACGAGGTGGTAATGATTTCCAAAGATACCGCATATGTGGATGATGAGGGCAATATCGTGAGAGAGACCATCAACCGCAGACTTTCTGGTCCTTGGGATTTCTTGAATACCTATATCGTAAATGTATATCCCGATACCACTTGTTGGGTGAATGACTTCAAAAATTCCGACAATGAGACTTATCTGAGAAGTTATTTCAGTAATCCTGCTTACAATGATTATCCTGTGGTGGGCGTCACTTGGGAACAAGCGAATGCCTTCTGTGCATGGCGTACCGACTATCTCTTGAAGGGACTCGGTCCTGAGGCACGTTTCGTACAGCGTTATCGCTTGCCGACCGAGGCTGAATGGGAGTATGCTGCACGTGGCAAGGAGCAGAATGAATTCCCTTGGGAGAACAACGAGGTGAAGAATGGCGATGGCTGTTTCTACGCCAACTTCAAGCCAGACCGTGGAAACTATACCAAGGATGGCAACTTGATTACAAGTCGAGTGGGCATCTATTCGCCTAATTCAAATGGTCTCTATGACATGGCAGGAAATGTGGCGGAATGGACGAGCACCGTATATACGGAGGCTGGTGTGGATGCCATGAACGACTTAAACCCTACACTCGTATATAATGCGGCGAAGGAAGACCCTTATCGACTGAAGAAGAAGAGTGTGAGAGGTGGTTCTTGGAAAGACCCAGAGTCTTTCATCCGTTCTGCTTGGCGTTCTTGGGAATATCAGAACCAGCCAAGATCATATATAGGTTTCAGATGCGTGCGTAGTCTTGCTACTACCTCTAGCGCAAAGCAGAAACCTGCCAAGACACCAAAAAGAAAGTAGTCGTCAGCGACTAGACTAAAAGAAGATAATTATAGGAGATTATATCAATGGGCGAATATAGTAAGTTTAATATCGTTTATCGCTTGCAGAAATGGATGGACAGTGTGCCAGGACAGACATTTCTGAATTATGCATATAGTTGGGGTGCGTCTGTCGTTATCCTCGGTACCTTGTTTAAGTTGACCCACTTGCCAGGAGCCAATCTCATGTTGTTTGCTGGTATGGGAACTGAGGTGTTTGTGTTCTTCCTCTCCGCTTTCGACCGTCCATTCGACAAGACTGCAGATGGTCGCGACATCCCTACTCATGTCACCGAGGAATACTTGGAGACCGGAAAGATTTCCTATCAAGAGAATGGGGAAGGGACAGTGGCTCAGCAGCCAGTTGTAAATAGTATAACTACAGAATCTTCCGTTTCGGGTGCTGCCGTAGGTGGTGTTTCGGGCGGTACGGTAGTGGTAGGACAGCCAATCGGTGGAGTATCTCAGCAGTCTGTTGCTGCTTCTACTGCATGGGTTGGCGGTCAGCAGAATGTCACCCCAGAGATGGCAGAAGCCCAGAGCAATTATGTGGATGAACTGAAGAAGTTGGTTGAGACCTTGGAGAAGGTGAACGAGCAGAGCACTCGATTGACTCGTGACAGCGAGGAGATGGAGAACTTGAACCGCACGCTCACTGGCATCAGCAAGGTATATGAAATGCAGTTGAAGGGTGCGAGCCAGCAGATTGGCACCATCGACCAAATCAATGAGCAGAGTCGCAAGATGGCTCAGCAGATAGAGCAACTCAATAAGATTTACACTCGTATGATAGAGGCGATGACCGTGAATATGCGTGCAGCAGCCCCAACCGTCAATCCTCAGGCATAAGAGGAGTAACAGAAAGTATAAAATAGAAATCAATGGCAATCAAGAAAAGACCCGTTTCACCACGCCAAAAGATGATCAACTTGATGTATGTCGTCTTGATGGCAATGTTGGCTTTGAACATCTCTACCGAGGTGCTCAATGGATTCTCTATTGTGGAAGAGAGCCTCAATCGTACCACCGCCAACTCTTCTGCAGAGAATGCCGCCATCTATGGTGACTTCTCTGATCAGATGAAGCAGAACCCAGCCAAGGTGAAGGAATGGTTTGATAAGGCAACGATGGTGAAGAATATGAGCGACTCGCTCTACAACTTCGCACAGCAGTTGAAGGAAGCTATCGTGAAAGAGGCGGATGGTAGCAAGGGAGACGTGAAGAACGTCGAGAACAAAGATAACCTCGAAGCCGCCGGTATCGTGATGCTTGCCCCTGGTACGGGAAAGGGAGCCAAACTCTACCAAGCCATCAATAGTTATCGTGAGCGTATCTTGACTATGGTGACCGACGAGCATCAGAAGAAGATTATCCAGAGCAACCTCTCTACCATTGTGCCAAAGGGCGTGCAGACCCTGGGCAAGAACTGGCAGGAGTATATGTTTGAGAATATGCCAGTGGCGGCAGCCATCACGCTTCTGTCGAAGTTGCAGAGCGATGTGCGTTATGCTGAGGGTGAGGTGCTCCATACATTGGTATCCAATATCGACATGAAGGACATCCGTGTCAACAAGCTCGATGCCTTCGTTATCCCAGAGAAGACAACTCTCTATCCAGGCGAGCGATTCAATGCCAATATCGTGATGGCAGCAGTGGATACCACGCAGCAGCCAGAAATCTACGTCAACGGTATGAGAGTGAACTCGCCTCACGGGCAGTATTCCTTTACTGCCGGAGGAGTGGGCGACCATCAGTTTGGCGGTTACATCTTGATGCACAATGCCAAGGGAGATGTGATGCGTCGCAACTTCATACAGAAATATACTGTTATCCCAACGCCAAATACGGCGACAGTGGCAGCCGATATGATGAACGTGCTCTATGCGGGTTATCATAATCCTATCAGCATCAGTGTGCCTGGTGTGCCAGCCAATGCCGTTTCTGCATCCATGACAGGTGGTTCGTTTATCTCGAAGGGCAATGGACACTTTGTGGCAGTACCTTCAGCCGTGGGCAAGGATGTGACCATCCACGTGACGGCGCGTGACAAGGGGCAGACTCGCACAATGCCACCTTTCACCTTCCACGTGAGAAAGTTGCCAGACCCAACGGCTTATCTCGCCCTCGGTACCAATCGTTATCGTGGTGGAGCCTTGCCTAAGGCATCTCTGATGAGTGCTACTGGCATTCATGCTGCGATAGACGATGGATTGCTCGACATTCCTTTCAGGGTGTTGAGTTTCGAGACAGTCTTCTTCGACAATATGGGCAATGCCGTTCCGCTGGCTTCGGCAGGAGCCAACTTCTCAGAGCGTCAGCGTGAGGAGTTCCGCAGATTGTCGAGAAATCGCCGCTTCTATATCTCTCATATTAAGGCGGTAGGTCCAGATGGTATCACCCGCAACCTCCAGGCTGCGATGGAGGTCATCGTGAGATAGGATGATGCCGACGATAGCAAACGTAGAGGATATTTATATCAGATAATCATATAGATAAAGAAATGATGAAAAAGATCATATTACTTTTGATGCTCGTAGGGCTTGTTCAAGGAGCTTTTGCTCAGCCAGAGGCTCGTCGCCAGGCACAGCGGAAGGCTCAGAATAAGTCGAATGCCAACAACATGACGACTCGTGCCCAAATCATGTTCCCAACAGCGGCTTCCATGGATGAGGATGTCGTGTGGAGACGTGACATCTATCGTGAGCTCGACCTCAACGAGGATGCCAATGCCCCATTGTATTATCCAGTGGAACCATTGGGTAGCCAAGTCAACTTGTTTACCTATATCTTCAAGTTGATGATGCAGGGACGTATCAAAGCCTATCAATACAAGTTGGATGGCAACGAGAGTTTCAATGCCGATGATGTCGTAAAGCCTAAGACCTTCCTCGACAACTATCACATTTATTATGAGAAGGATGCCCAGGGTAGAACTCATCTCGATAATAGTGACATCCCTTCTAAGGAGGTGAAGTCATACTACATCAAGGAGACTACCTATTACGACCAGCATACGGCTACATTCCATACCAAGGTGTTGGCACTATGCCCTATCATGACAAGAGATGATGACTTCGGAGATGGTGGCAACAAGTATCCGCTTTTCTGGGTGAAGTATGATGACTTGGCTCCATTCCTCTCCAAGCAGCAGATTATGACGAGCAATCTCAATAATGCAGCAACGATGAGTATTGATGATTACTTCTTGAGAAACCAATACAAGGGAAAGATATACAAGACCAACAATATGTTGGGCAAGACATTGGCGCAATATTGTTCTTCCGACTCAGCCATGAGTAAGGAGCAGAAGAAGATTGAGGCAGAGTTGGCTGCTTTTGAGAAGAACCTTTGGGGCGATCAAGCCAAGAAGGATTCTTTGGATAGCATCGCCAAGTTGGATAAGAAGAATGTGAAGGGTGTGAAGAAAAATCGCCGCAGTTCATCCGGCAAGTCTTCAGGCTCCACTGTAAAGAACCGCCGTCAGCGCAGTTCTAGCCCTTCTACTAGTGCCGCTAGAGTTTCTGTACGTCGTGAACGTCACTAAACTGTTGGGCTTTTGTGGAGATAGTTTATAAGTTTCGTAAAGATGAGTCTATTAATATAAAACGATATGAAGAAGTTATTTGTGATTCTATTAGGGGTCTTCGCTTTGGGGGCTGCTACCCCTGCGCAAGCGCAAGTGAAGTTTGGTGTCAAAGGTGGCTTGAATGTTACCAACATGACATTCACGAAAGACATTTTTGATGCCTCCAACAAGACTGGTTTCTTTATTGGTCCTATGGTGAAGGTTTCTTTGCCTTTGGGATTTAGTGTGGATGCAGCAGCTCTTTATGACCAGAAGAGTGCTGATGTGAAGTATGAGTACACGGAAGCTATGTACGTGGACAAAACAACTGATGGAAGTTTACAATCACCTTCTGGAGACGTGATATATCAAAAGTCATCAGGTGTTGCAAAAGTAAAGCAGCAGTCTATTAATGTTCCTGTAAACTTGCGTTATGCGGTAGGCTTGGGAAGTATGGCTAACATATTCTTTTTTGCAGGTCCACAGTGGGGCTTCAATATCGGTCATAAGAATTATGGAACAGAAAGTTATGGTGGTAATGAAAATCGCAACTTTTTAAGTTTCAAAGACTCCAATTTCAGCATCAACGTAGGTTTGGGTGCTACTTTGTTGAAGCATCTTCAGGTGTCAGCCAATTACAATATCGCTTGTGGTAAGACAGCCGACATCTCTTATGGCAAGGCATTGGAGTCGATCGCCAAGGCGAGAAGTCGTAGCAATTGTTGGCAAATTGCCTTGGGCTATTGGTTCTAATGGATTGAGATGCTCTGAATAGATGTAATGGACTGAGTTCTCGACTTTGCATATTAAAATATATAAAAGCAGGTATCCAATATTGGGTATCTGCTTTTTTATTGCTATCTTTGCATTTGATATGAGATACGTAGATGTGATATTGCCCCTGCCGTTGCCTGGCTTGTTTACTTATTCTGTCCCCGAAGAGATGGAAGGGAAAGTCGTGTTCGGAAAGCGATTGCTCGTTCCGCTCGGCAAGAGCAAGAAGTATATTGCCATGGCAGTGAAGACGCATGATGTGAAGCCTGCCTTTGGTGTGAAGCCGATAGAACAGGTACTCGATGAGGAGCCAACGCTTCTGCCTCAGCAATATCGCCTCTGGTCTTGGATAGGCGAGTACTACATGTCGCCCTTGGGTGATGTCTATAATGCCGCCTTCCCTGCTGGCTTGAAATCCACGGAAAAGTTTAAGCCGAAGATGGAACTCTATGTGGAGCTTGCGAGTGCCTATCGCAATCCCCAAGCCCTTCGAGTGGCTATCAGCATGATGGCGAGAGCGGTGAAGCAATCCAAGACATTTATGACGTTCCTCCAGTTGTCTCATTGGGACAGATTGTTGGAGGAGGAACTGGACGAGAACAAAAAAAATAAAGTGACGAAGGAGGAACTGATGAATGAGAGCCATTCCACTTCCGCCATCGTCAAGACACTTGTTGACAAGGGATTTCTTTTCACCTACGAACTTGAGGTTGGGCGACTCAATACATCCGGAGAGGCACATTTCGAACAAATCAAGCCACTCTCCATGTCCCAGCAGGATGCCTATAACCAGATTCTCATGCAGATGATGAAGAAGAACGTGGTGCTCTTGCACGGCGTTACCTCCAGTGGAAAGACCGAGGTGTATATCCATCTTATCAAACAGGCACTCGATGAGCACAAGCAGGTGCTCTATCTCTTGCCAGAAATCGCCCTCACGGTCCAGATCATGGAGCGATTGCACCGTGTCTTTGGCGACCGACTGGGCATCTACCACTCGAAGTATAGTGATGCGGAGCGAGTCGAGATATGGCAGAAGCAGATGTCGGGGCATCCCTACGATGTCATCCTTGGTGCAAGAAGTGCCGTCTTCTTGCCATTCCAAAACTTAGGACTCGTTATCATCGACGAGGAGCACGAGACTTCTTTCAAGCAGCAAGACCCAGCGCCTCGCTATCATGCCCGCAGTGCCGCCATCATGTTGGCAAGCATGTATGGAGCCAAGACGCTGCTAGGTACTGCCACGCCTTCGTTGGAGAGCTACTACAATGCCCAGCAAGGCAAGTATGGTCTTGTCGAGATGAAAACTCGTTACCAAGGCATCCAACTGCCCGAAATCCAGGTGGTGGATGTCAAGGACTTGAAGCATCGCAAGATGATGAAGGGTGCCTATTCTCCCCAACTCTTGGCTGCCGTGAGGGAAGCCTTGGAGAATGGCGAGCAAGCCATCCTCTTCCAAAACCGCCGTGGCTTTGCACCGATGATAGAGTGCAAGGTGTGCGGCTGGGTGCCGAAATGCAAGAACTGCGATGTATCTTTGACGCTCCATAAGAATATCAATCTCCTCACTTGTCACTATTGCGGATATACCTATCCCGTGCCAACGGAGTGCCCTAACTGTGGAAGCACGGAACTGATGGGGCGTGGCGTGGGAACGGAGAAGGTGGAAGACCAACTCTCGGAGATATTCCCAGAGGCTCGCATCGCCCGAATGGACTTGGATACGACCCGTACTCGCAATGCCTATGAGCGACTCATCACCGACTTCTCCACAGGCAAGACCAATCTCTTGATAGGTACGCAGATGATCAGCAAGGGCTTGGACTTTGATAAGGTGAGAGTGGTGGGCATTCTGAATGCCGACTCCATGCTCAACTATCCCGATTTCCGTGCCTACGAACATGCCTTTATGATGATGTCGCAGGTGAGTGGGCGTGCAGGAAGAAAGGGCAAGCGAGGACTGGTGATATTGCAAACGAAGTCGCCCACGTTGCCTGTCATCTCGCAGGTGGTTCATAACGATTATACAGGCTTCTACCAAGACTTGTTGGAGGAACGAAGGGCTTTCCATTATCCTCCTTTCTACCATCTTGTCTATGTCTTCCTGAAGCATAAGCACGACAAGGTGTGTCAGCAGGCTAGCTTGGAAATGGGGCAGATGCTCAGGGGATGGTTTGGTGAAAGAGTCTTGGGACCCGATAAACCTGCTGTGGCTCGTGTGAAGACGATGAATATTCGTAAGATTGTCATCAAGTTGGAGAACACGATCGACTATCGGAAGGTGAGAGAGTACTTGACTTACGCCCAGGAACGAATGCTTAAGGATCCGAGGTATAGAGCTTTGCAGATTTACTTCGATGTCGATCCGATGTAAAATAAAAAAGGCTATCCCAATCTAGCGAGAGGGATAGCCTGTTCTTAATGTAGTAAATGTAGTTATGTTATCTTGAAGTCTTTCTCCGAAAAGAAAACTGTCATTTCTGTAATTGTCATAACTTAGAAGTTGATGTCAAGACCTACAGCGAAGACATTGTTGTTGCGAGTGTAGTCAGAGCTATAGTTGATGCTCTTCTCGGCTGTGAGCTGAACTGGCTCCGTTGTCTTCTTGTGCTGATAGAATGTGTGGAAGTAAGCCACGTTGAGATCCATCTTCTTGTTGATGTGATAAACACCACCGATGGCAACAGAGTTGGAACTTACAACGAATGACTTGTCATCCATATACTCGTCAGACAAACCGTAGTTGGTGTTCTGCCAACCTGTACTCAGAGTGATCTTCTTGTTGACGTCTACCTCTACACCGGCATTATACTCCAGGGTACCACGCTTCAACTCCTTGTTGCGGTTGTTGTAAGATGTGGCATTCTTGTCGTCGAACCAGTGGAAACCTACGTTTACTCTTACTGCATCTACAGGGCTGTAGCCTACTCCCAAAGCCAAGTAAGCAGGAATGTCGCCAGCAATCTTCTTGCCGTCCTCATATTCACCGATGGCTCCGTCTATCTTTGAGTCAAACTGAGTCTTCAAAGCGACCATGGCTCCTTGAATTTTTGGGTTGCTCAGAATAGCGTCTGCAGCAGCCTCTGGCACACCATTAGCGATGTAGGCATTGCGCAGATTGTCGGGCAGGTTGCCGATACTTGGTATCTGATTTACCGACTTGTTCTTCAGACGTATACGGGTCTTGAACTCATACTTGGCAGAGAAGTTCCAACGGCCGGTCTTGTAATCTACGCCGATGATAGGAGTGAAGCCTACGCCACTCTGGTCGCAGCTCAACTCGATATTGGCAGAGCTTTCCTTAGCTGGGTTGAGTACCTTATAAAGAGGCATTTGTCCTACCTGAATGTTCTCTACATAACCATAGTAATTGGTCAGTGCATAAACACCACGAACACCCAAGAATGCACTGAAGTTGTCGCTGAACTTGTAAGCAGCACCTGCAGAGAGACCGTAGTAATACTGGCGTCCGTGCATATAGCTGTTGTAGCTGTACTTGCCTTCAGTTCCGAAGCACTGGTTGCTTGAGAATATGGCTGGTACATTGTAAGCACCTGCTACCTGGTCGACAGCACCTGCCAGTCCGCAAGCTGCAATGGCAGTCTCGGCAACAATCTTCTCGAAAGAACCCAGTCCGTCGTCGAAAGTACACTTACCGCCACCACCGGTGAGGGCGAAACTTGCCTGGAAAGACCATTTGCCCTTGTTGTAGGCATACTGGAAAGAAGGGATAACAGGAGCAAAAGCCGTACCCTTGAAATCGCGAGGAGTGATGGGATTGTTTACATTGTTGGTAAACAAAGCATAGTCATTGTTGATAGTACGTGTCTGGAAAGCCAACTGCCAGTTGATGGCGAGATGGTGTCCTTCACCCATGAATACAACTCCGGCCGGATTGTAATAAACTCCGTCGATACCGATTGAAGCCTCACGGCTCATCATTCTGTTGAATGCTACGTGCTGATTTGTGTTTGTGAGCAAACCACCTGCCAATGTAGGTGTTGCACAGGCCATCGCAATGGCAACACAAACTAATTTTAGTTTCTTCATTTTAATAATTTTAAATAAAAACGTCCGCAAAGGTAAGAAGAATGTTCTATTTTGATACAGAAAGATACGGTTATTTAAAACATATTAACAGAAAAAGAAGGCTTTGTTGCACAGATTTTAAAATTTGTGCAAAGTTTTACTTCTGTTCGGGATAAGAAATAGGGGGACAAAAGTTGGTAATATTACCCAACTTTTGCAAGTAACAACTCAGCACCCCTATAGCTATGTGTTTTTACTTTAATCTCATGTAATGATTTTCTTTTGGGTGCGGCTGTTAAAAAATGCCTTTAAAATTTTGATTTTCTGTTGAAAAAACTTATCTTTGCACTTGAGATAAGAAAGAATGCCTTTGATGAGCCATCATTGGCATAATAATAGAATAGATTATGAGGCTTATGAAGAAATTGTTTATTCTCCAGAAAGGTAGGATTCTACTTTTAGTGTTGATGCTGTGTTTGGGCTTTACGAAAGTGCAGGCAGATGATAGTGGGCTTATCACCGAGCAGATTAAGATCAATGTGGTTGAGGCTGGAACATTGTGTGATAGAATCAAGAGTGATTTGAAGTATAAGATTACCAGTCTTAAACTTTCAGGTAAATTGAATATCGACGATATTCTGTATATTCGTGAAATGGCAGGATGCTATTATGATACCAAAGGCTCGAAATATGATGGTCATTTGGAAGAATTGGATCTAAAGGATGCTTCATTTGTGAGTTCTAATAAGATAATCACTGTATATGATGGCAAATCTTCTTATACAGCATCTTTATACAATGCTAACTCTGTAGGTGATTATACCTTTTGTTATTTACCTTCTTTGCGGAAAATCATACTTCCGGATAATGTTGCATCTATAGGTAATTGTGCTTTCCGTTACTGTTCCAATTTAATTTCGGTAAAGCTACCTACTGGTTTGACTTCAATAGGCTGTATGGCTTTTGAATTCTGTACAGGCTTAACCTCTTTGGAATTACCAACAGGCTTAACTTCAATAGATATGAATGCTTTTTGTTGGTGTACTAATTTGACATCATTGCAACTGCCTTACAACTTAACCATTATAGGTAATGGTGCTTTTTTACACTGTACAGGCTTGACCTCTTTGGAATTACCTTCGGGTTTGACATCGATAAGTGCTTATGCTTTTAGTGAATGCTCTGGTTTAACTTCGTTAAAATTGCCATCGGGTATAACTTCGATAGGTTACCATGCCTTTGCTTATTGCAGTGGTTTGACCTCCTTGCAGTTTCCTTCTAACTTAACTTCGATAGGTGATGATGCTTTTGCTGGTTGTACAGGCTTGACCTCTTTGCAGCTTCCATCTGGTTTAACCTCGATAGGTTCCGCTGCCTTTGCTTATTGCAGTGGTTTGACCTCCTTGCAGTTTCCTTCAGGGTTAACTTCTATTGGTGTTCGTGCTTTTCAGAATTGTACAGGCTTGACTTCATTGGAACTTCCTTCCGGTTTAACCAAGATAGAAGAGGGAACTTTCTCGGGTTGCACCAATATTAACTCTATTTATGCCTATATGCCCGATCCTCTACTATTTGATGGAGAAGCTAAAGATTTCCCAACTTGCTTCAATGAAAATTGTACGCTCTATGTGCCTAAAAAATCATATACCGCTTATATAGTGGCTCCTGGATGGGGTGACTTTAAGACCATTGCGAAGTTTAATCCTGACTTGATTCGCGATTGGGTTACGAAAAATGTCGCTCAGGCAGGAACGTTGAGCACCGTGATAGGTGAAGACAAAGAGAATATCACAAAACTCAAGCTCACAGGAAATCTGAACGATACGGATGTTCAGTACCTTGAGGAAATGATTCGTGAAGCGGCCCTTCAGGAGTTGAATCTTAAAGATGCGCAATTATATACTATAAATGTTTGTAGGTTTTGTGATTGTAAAAGTCTTACTTCCTTAGTACTGCCAGATGTCTTGCAGCGGATAGAAAAAGCAGCTTTTTCGAACTGTACAGGTCTGACAACCATATCGTTGCCTGCGGGATTGGAATATATGTATGGTGCTTTTGGGGGAAACATTGGTCTTACTTCTATATATGCCAATATGCCAACTCCGTTGCAGGATGCTTATAGTTTTTACGGGGTAGATAAAAGTCATTGCATCCTCTACGTTCCTGAGGGCTCGCTTGCGGCTTATCGGCAAATGGAAAATGATTGGGGACTTTTCCCGCATATCGTTGAATTTGATCCTGCTACTGGTTTGCTTACTTTGGATATTCAAGCCAATGGGGATGGTTCCTTGAGTGGTCAGGTTGATGCGGAGTTAAGAGGTAGAGTGAAAAGTCTCAAAATCTCTGGGTCAGTCGCAGTAGACTTTGGTTTTATCAACCAGTATCTGTCCGGAAACTTACAGAATTTGGATTTGAAAGATGCAGACGTGACAGATTTGCCTTATTGCGGATTGGATAGGTGTCAGAATCTTACTACCATTTCGTTACCTGCTGGCTTACGGTCCATAGATAAAGGCTTCCTGAGTAATTGTCGTAACTTAAAAACCATTTATGCCTATATGCCAGACCCGAATGCCTTGATTTATGAGGATAATTTTTACTATGAGTCGAGAGAGTGGACTCTTTATGTTCCTAAGGGGATGAAGAATGCTTATCAAAATTCAGAGTGGCGTTACTGCAAGGAAATCATAGAGATGGAAACATCGGGAATAGATTCTGTTATCCTCCATCCGGATGCAAAGGAAGTATCTCGTTTTTCTGCAGATGGTCAGCGATTGGCTGTTCCTGTTAAGGGCTTGAACATCGTGAAGTATAGCGACGGAACTGCGAGGAAGGTTGTTGTGAAGTAAAAAATCTTAATTGATAAATCGATATGAAAAGAGTGAGGGTGCGTCATCAGTCAATGACGCACCCTCGTTTCTTTTATGCAAAAATATTACTTGTTCAGGTGTGGATAGGAAATCCTGGTATGGTAGATGGATTTCAGTCGTTCGATGAGTACAGACTTGGCCAAGGCGATGTCGCGGAAGGTGATAGGACACTCCTTGAAGAAGCCGTCTGCCACCTGGCCATCGATGAGCTTGTTGACCAAGCCCGTGATGCTCTCCTCGGTATATTCCTTGAGTGAGCGAGAGGCTGCCTCCACCGTGTCTGCCATCATCAAGATGGCTTGCTCACGGGTGAATGGGTTAGGACCCGGATATTGGAACAATTCCTTATCCACCTGCTCGTCTGGGTGCGCATTACAATAATTAATATAGAAGAACTTCGTGATTCCCATGCCATGATGCGTGGAAATGAAGTCCTTGATGATGCCTGGGATGTTGGCTTTCTCGGCGAGTTTCAGTCCTTCCGTCACATGGCTGATGATGATTTGGGCACTCTCCAGGTCGGTGAGCTGGTCGTGTGGGTTGACGCCAGCTTGGTTCTCCGTGAAGAAGACTGGGTTCATCATCTTGCCGATGTCGTGATACAAGGCTCCTGTACGTACCAAGAGACTGTTGGCATGGATGCGGTTGGCTATCTCTGCCGCCAAGTTGCCCACCGTGATGGAGTGTTGGAAGGTGCCTGGGGCTATCTCACTCAGGTTGCGAAGCAAACCCTTGTTGGTGTTCGACAACTCAAAGAGGGTGACGTTGGAGATGAATCCGAAGAGTTTCTCGATGAGGTACATCAGTGGATAGGAGAGCAAGAGGAAGATGCCATTGATGGTGAAATAGGTGTACATGTTAGGGTCGATGTTGAATACCTCGGTATCTTGCATCAACTGCAATGCGAGATAGACCATGCCACTCGCTACACCTACCAAGAGGGCGGTGATGAATATCTGCGAACGCTTGCTCAGTTCACGCAATGAATAAATCGCCACCAAGCCCGAAGCCAACTGTACGATGATGAACTCGTATTGGTACTTGACGGCTGCCGCACAGATGAGAATCATCGTGACGTGGGTGATGAAAGCCGTGCGGGAGTCCATGAACACCCTGACGAAGATAGGTGCCATGGCGAATGGGATGATATACACCGAGAAGAAGTTGTGCTTCATCATCAGTGACACCAGGATAGGGAAGAGAGTGATCATCGCATAGAGCATCGTGATGCTACGAGGCTTCTCGAAGTAGTCCTTGCGGAAGAGGGAGAGATAGGAGGTGAACATCATCACGAGGATGAACACGAAGAGTACCTGACCGATGATGGTGGTGGTGATCTCCTCTTCCGTCGAGGTGCGTCGCTTCATCTCCTTGTCGAAGGAAGTGAGCACACGATAGGTATAGTCGTTGATGATTTCGCCTCGGTCGATAATTTTCTGTCCGCTCATCACCATGCCGCTGGCGAGAGGTATGCTGCTCAGCAGGTCGCTCTTCTCGGTCTCGCTCTTCTCCTTGTCGTAGATCACGTTGGCCTCTACATAGTTGTTGAGGTTGCAGCGAGAGAGGATGGTGCGCTGGGCAGCCAACTTCTCGTTGGAGAAGATATGCTCGTAGGCGGCGATGGTGGAGTAGAAGGCTGTGATGGGCACGCTCTTCACGTTCTTGCCCGATATGATGCGTATCGTGCTGGTCGAGTCCTTGAAGATTCGGTTGTACTCCGTGGTATTGATGATGCCCATCTGATAGACCGTGTGCAACTCGTGGGCGATGATGCTCAGATAGTCGGGAGAGAGACCGGGGATGCCGCTCTTGAAGTCGGTCAAGAAGCGTCTCACCTGCACGTTCTCTACGGTCGGATTGATGCCGTAATAGGGCTGGAACTGGTTCATCAGGGAGTCTTGCTCATGCTTGATGGCCTCGTCAGTCTTGTAGATAGGGAAGTCGAACTTGGCGATGACGGAGCCATACATCCATGGCTTGCCCACGTCGTATCGGTATTGTCTGCCCTCGTTGCGAGGCAGGAACCAAACGATGATGGCGACGGTGACGCAAATCAATATCGTCTTAGTCAAAAAGTTGCGCCAATAATTCTCTTCAGGGTTATTAAATATGCTCATTTTCCTAATATTTTCATTTAACTTTGCGAAAATACGAAAAAAAACTATTATAATCGCAAAAAAAGATGTAAATTTGCAGAAAATTTTAAAAATAGCTATAAATAAGACATGGCAGATAGAAAAGTAAGGGTGCGTTTTGCACCTAGCCCAACTGGTGCTTTGCACATTGGCGGTGTACGTACCGCCCTTTATAATTATTTGTTTGCTCGCCAGCATGGAGGTGAGCTCGTGTTCCGTATTGAGGATACAGACTCTCATCGTTTTGTACCAGGTGCCGAGGAGTACATCTTGGAATCTTTCAAGTGGCTTGGCATCAAGTTTGATGAGGGTGTGAGCTTCGGCGGCGAGCACGGTCCTTATCGTCAGAGCGAGCGTCGTGACATCTATAAGAAATATGTACAGCAGTTGCTCGACAATGGCAAGGCTTATATCGCATTCGATACTCCTGAGGAACTGGAGGCTAAGCGTGCCGAAATCCAGAACTTCCAATATGATGCGCACACTCGTATGCAGATGCGCAACTCGCTGACTCTCTCCAAGGAGGAAGTGGAGCAGTTGATTGCCGATGGCAAGCAATATACCGTACGCTTCAAGATTGAGCCAGGACAGGAGATTCATGTCAACGATATGATTCGTGGCGATGTGAAGGTGATGAGCGACATCCTCGACGACAAGGTGCTCTACAAGAGTGCTGACGAGTTGCCTACCTATCACTTGGCAAACATCGTAGATGACCACTTGATGGAGATTTCTCACGTCATCCGTGGTGAGGAATGGTTGCCTAGTGCTCCACTTCACGTACTTCTTTATAAGGCTTTCGGATGGGAGGACACTATGCCTCGCTTCGCACACCTTCCATTGCTCTTGAAGCCAGAGGGCAAGGGTAAGCTCTCTAAGCGTGATGGCGACCGCCTCGGCTTCCCTGTGTTCCCACTGGAGTGGCACGACCCTAAGACAGGCGAGGTTTCTTCGGGCTATCGTGAGAGTGGTTACTTCCCTGAGGCTGTGGTCAACTTCTTGGCGCTCCTCGGCTGGAACCCTGGTACTGAGCAGGAAATCTTCTCGCTCGATGAGTTGGTGAAGGCTTTCGACATCTCTCGTTGCTCCAAGGCTGGTGCCAAGTTCGACTTCAAGAAGGGTATCTGGTTCAACCATGAGTACATCTTGAAGAAGAATGATGACGAGATAGCCAACCTCTTTGCGCCTATCGTGGCAAACAATGGCGTGGAGGAGTCTATGGACCGTGTGAAGCAGGTGGTTCACATGATGAAGGATCGTGTCAACTTTGTATATGAGTTGTGGCCATTGTGCTCCTTCTTCTTCATCCCTCCTACGGAGTACGATGCCAAGACCGTGAAGAAGCGTTGGAAGGAGTATTCTGCCCAGCAGATGACCGAACTCGCCGAGGTGCTCGAAGGCATCGAGGACTTCTCTATCGAGGGTCAGGAGCCTATCGTGATGAAGTGGGTAGAGGACAAGGGCTATAAGCTCGGTGATGTGATGAACGCCTTCCGCTTGACTCTCGTAGGTGAGGGCAAGGGTCCTGGTATGTTCGACATCTCTGCCTTCCTTGGCAAGGAGGAGACCTTGGCACGTCTTCGCAAGGCCATCGAGGTTTTAGGATAATATTATCAACTTAAAAAACTCTCTGGGGGTAGGATGTGGCAGGTGTTCGTTTTCTTCCTCAGAGAGTGTTTGTGTTAGACCAACCAAAAAAGAAAGATTAATCATGATATATAATATTGTCATCTATTTCGTCCTTTGGGGCATAGCAATAGCCAGCTTGTTCAGCAAGAAGGTGCGCAAGATGTGGAAGGGCGAGCGAGAGGCTTTCAAGTTGCTGAAACAGAAGGTGGATCCTGATGCCAAGTACATTTGGTTTCATGCCGCTTCTCTCGGTGAGTTTGAGCAAGGTCGCCCTTTGATGGAGCGCATCCGCAAGGAGCATCCTCAGTACAAGATTCTGCTTACCTTCTTCTCGCCTTCTGGCTATGAGGTGCGCAAGAACTATGAGGGGGCTGACATCATCTGTTATATGCCGATCGACACTCGACTCAATGCGATTCGATTCCTGCGCTTGGTTCGCCCTGTGATGGCTTTCTTCATCAAGTATGAGTTTTGGTCTAACTTCTTGCATATCCTCAAGTATCGCAACATTCCTACCTATAGCGTGAGCAGTATCTTCCGTGAGGATCAGGTCTTCTTCAAGTGGTATGGCAAGAGCTATGCCGGGGTGCTGAGGTGCTTCACCCGATTCTTCGTGCAGAATGAGGAGAGCAAGCGACTCTTGGAGGGCATTGGCATCACCGATGTGGATGTAGTGGGCGATACTCGCTTCGACCGTGTGCTCCAAATCAAGGAGGCTGCCAAGTATCTGCCTATCTGCGAGGCTTTCCGTAAGGGATGTGTGCCTGCTGAGGACAAGGCAAGCGATGCTTCTGCTGAGGACAAGACAAGAGAGAAGGATTACAAGGTATTCGTGGCTGGCAGCAGTTGGCCGCCGGATGAGGATATCTTTATTCGCTTCTTCAATGCGCACAAGGACTGGCGTGTCATCATTGCGCCTCATGTTATTGGCGAGGATCACTTGAAGCAGATTCTCTCCAAGATTCAAGGTCGTAAGGTGGTACGCTATACTCAGGCGACTCCTGAGGAGGCTGCAAAGGCAGATGTGCTGATTATCGATTGCTTCGGCTTGTTGAGCAGCATGTATGGCTATGGTGATGTGGCTTATGTGGGTGGTGGCTTCGGTGTCGGCATTCACAATACCCTGGAAGCTGCGGTTTGGAATATGCCGGTCATCTTCGGTCCTAACAATAAGAAGTTCCAGGAGGCACAAGGCTTGTTGAAGTCGGGTGGCGGTTTTGAAATCAATGGCTATGAGGACTTTGAGGTCTTGATGCTGCGTTTTGCGGTGTCTAGGTCTGAGAATGAATCCGCTGGTTCTGATTCTGTATCATTCTTGAAGTCTTCGGGCGAAAAGGCTGGAGCTTTTGTGGCTAGCTTGTCGGGTGCTACTGATAAGGTGATGGCAAAGGTGAATTTCTAGGCTGACTGGTGTCAATGGTTCTGGTTGACTGATGTGAGTAATCTGGTTGGCTGAGGTAATCTGCCTGCAAAGTTAGTCATTATTTGACAGAACGCCAAAAATCGCTTTGTACTTAAGTGTGAAAATCTTTTAATAGATACACTGATTTTAGTTAAATAAACTAACTCGTAGTTTTCTTGTTTGGAAAACTACGAGTTTTGTTTTATAAGGCATAGTTTTGCGAGTCAAATGACAGTTATGACAATTACAGTTATGACAGTTTTTTCTAGAATACCCCACTTTTTCCTGCTTCCGATTTATAAGTATATATTTTATATTATTATTATATATATATATAATATATAATATACATTTCATGTAGAGTTGTAAAAAATCGTTTTTGAAAACTGTCATAACTGTAATTGTCATAACTGTCATTGCAAAATGTCTCGTTTTTACTTGATGATGCGATAGTAGTCTTCCTTGCGTGGCTTCACGGTGTGTGGATGTGCGGAAGCATAACCGAGCGACAAGGCTCCTACGCCCATCAATCCTTCTGGGAGATTCCAGTCTTTCATCAACTTCTTGCCCTCTTCGGTGGCAAACATAATGTCCTCACGATTGATCCAGCAAGAAGAGAGCCCGATGGAGTGGGCGGCTAGCATCATGTTGCCGAGGATGAGACTTCCATCCTTCACGTTGTTAGGGTCGTCCTCACGTGCCAAGACGATGACGATGGTTGGTGCGCCATAATATGGGTCGCTCTCCACGCCCATTGCCTTGGCATTCATTTGGCGTAGCTGTGCGCAAGTCTCTGGGTTCTGTACGGCTATGATGAATGGTTCTTGTGAACCATGACCTGTGGCAGCCCAAGTACCGGCTTCCAAGACGGTCTTCAACTCCTCATCGGTGATTTGGTCAGCCTTGTAGCGGCGGATGCTTCTGCGCTCCTTGATGGCTTTCAAAACTTCATTTTCCATTTTGTTTATGCTTTTGGTGATACTTTATATATTTTCTGATAAAATCGCAATGGGCTTCATTTTTTTCTCACTTTACATTGGACAGCCCGTGTCTTCGTCCTCGATGTATTGGCTCAAAACTCTTCCGATGCGAGCCAAACCTTGCATCAAGGTCTTGCGAGGACAAGCGATGTTGACACGGAGGAAGCCTTGACCAGCCTTTCTGCCGTATAGCGTACCGCTGTTGACGAACACCTTGCCATCTTGCATCAACTGCTCGTATGCCTCGTCGGATGACAATTCTATGCCCAGGATGTCGAGCCATACCAAGTAGGTGCCTTCCAATCGGGTGACACGCACCTGAGGAAGCTCTGTGGTGAAGAATTCCTTCAGAGCCTGATAGTTCTCCCAGAGATATTGGTTCAGCTCGTCGAGCCACTCCTCTCCCTCGTTGTAGGCAGCCTGGAGTGCAATGACACCGAACGGATTGACATCGCAAACCTCATTGATGTTGATGGCACGGTCGATACGGCGGCGCAAGGCGGCGTCAGGGCAGATGATGTTGGCTATCTGAAGACCGGCGATGTTGAATGCCTTGGTAGGCGAGTTGAGCGTCACGCTGTTGTCACGGCAAGCCTCGCTGATGCTGGCGAATGGGGTGTAATGGTAGCCCGGCATCACTAGCTCGCAGTGTATCTCGTCGGCGATGACTTTCACGCCGTGCTTCATGCAGATGTCGTTCATTCGCTCCAGTTCCTCCTTCTTCCATACTCTTCCGGCAGGGTTGTGAGGGTTGCAGAGGATGAAGGCGGTGGTCTTCTCGTCGGCGCACTTGCGCTCGAAATCCTCGAAGTCGATCTCATAAGTGCAGTTGCCCACACGTCTCAGCTCGTTTTCCACCACTTCACATCCGTTGTTCTTGATGCTGGAGAAGAAACAGTTATACACTGGCGTCTGAACCAATACCTTCTCGCCAGGCATGGTGATCGCCTTCAGCGTGCAAGAGAGTGCAGGAACGACTCCTGAGGTGTAGAGAATCCAGTCTCTCTCTATGTTCCACTGATGGCGGCGAGAGAACCAGTTGATGATAGCCTTGTAGTAAGAGTCGGGTACGAGGGTATAGCCGAAGATGCCGTGCGCCACTCGCTTCTGTAGTGCCTCGATGATGGCAGGGGCGGTAGGGAAGTCCATGTCGGCTACCCACATAGGGATGACACCGTCTTCCTTCACCAAGTCCCACTTGTAGGAATTGGTGCCACGGCGTTCTATGATTTCGTCAAAATTATACTTCATATTCTTATCTCTTTTAGATACAATTTACTGTTATAAATATGAATAGGGAATCGAGATTTCTAGTCCATGCAGGAGAAATCTCGGTTCCCTTTGTCGTTGTGATTTATTCTTTTGAATGATCGATGATTTCGCAAGCTCCTGCTGGAGCCTTGGCGAACTCTGTGTAGGTGATGCTTCCCACCTCGTCAGCCTCGATGCGTCCTGAGATAGGATTCTTGATGTTGGTGATGGCTCCCTTGATATGAGCATCGATGTTGGAGCAATCCTCGAAGGCACGATCGCACTCCTTGTCGAAGGTGCAATCCACCAAGGTGACGTGGTCCATGTAGCAGAGCGGTTGCTCGCCACTGATATGGCAGCGCACCAACTTGATGTTCTTGCTGTGCCAAGCGAGGTATTCTCCGTTCAGCTCAGAGTCATACACCGTCACGTTCTCACACTCCCAGAAGCTGTCCTTGGTCGTAATCTTGGCATGGTGTACCTCCACGTTCTCGCAGTATTGGAAAACGTACTTCGAGTCGCTCTCCAAGCCATCCACGTAGATATTCTTGGAGAACATGAATGGATAGGTGCCATCGTGCAGCTTCACATCCTTCAACTTCAGTCCATCCACCTTCCAGAAGGTCTCGTCGGCATCCGTGATGTTCACGCGCTCCAGTTCTAGGTTCTTCATCTCTCTGAAGAACTTCGGACCGTCTATTGTACAGTCTTTCATCACCATGTTGTCGCTATACCAGATGGCAGAACGGCTCTCCGGAGCGAAGTAGCAGTTGGTGATGACAGAGCCATCCACGTGCCACCAAGGGTACTTGCCGTAGAATTTGGAGTTGTGGCATTCCAAGTTCTTGCAGCACTTGATGCCCGATTCTCCATCGGTAATTGTAATATCTTCCAAACGAACGTCGTGTGCGCCAAAGAGAGGACGCTCACCACCGAAAGTCTTGTTCTTGATCAGTTCCATTTCTATTAATTGTCTAATTGTTTGATTTCGTTTGCAAAGTTACAAAAATAATGCCAAAGATGGATAATCTAGTTTACGGAAAGATGTATCTTAATTACTGAAATCAAAAAAGGCTGTTCGTGAAAATCACAGAACAGCCTTTCTATTTCATTTCAAATTGTTCTTCTACGAGAGAATTACAAGTTTGGGTTCATCTTTGTCCACTCATCTACTGCAGGAACGATGCCGAGCTCAACGATCTCGTCACGCATCTTGCAGAGGTGCTCGTAAGACTTAGCGAGAGATGCCATCTCCTCCTCAGTACCCTGAGGCTCTGTGAAGTGAACACCAGTCTTGTCGATAGTAGTAGGCATAGCCATCAT
>SAMEA104315437__coassemble_448_pt1 | contig 20689 bp, 17 predicted proteins | sample SAMEA104315437__metabat2_high_PE_027 | metagenome-assembled genome bin SAMEA104315437 (sample SAMEA104315437) | gut metagenome | biome: Monkey gut; feature: monkey-associated habitat; material: faeces | place: China | collected 2013
CTGCCATAATCTTTACGTTTTAATGGGTTGATAAAAATGTATTTCTGTAACCTTGTCGATTACGGCTGCAAAAGTAGGGAGAATGAATGGGGGTGCATTCGGTGGAGACTGAACGCCCACCCATTCACCCAGTCTCTTTCTTTCAGGAAATGCCAAGGAACAAAGGAAAAGAGAAGGAAAAAGACAATTCCCTTGGTGGGCAAAGACAAAAATAGATGTTAAAACAACTCAACACTCTAGATGATTTGATCAATGAATTATAATTCTAGCTCTTCCTCACGAAGTCTTCCACGTCGGCGAGAGTCTCTATCGAATATTTTTTGCCATTCACCCATTCCTTGATCTTGTTGGCATACGACTGCTGGGTAGTCTCCGAAGCGATGCCGCAGTCGTCGTGCAGAAATCGCCATGCAGCCCTGCCCGAGAAGTCCTTGGCTATCCATCCGTTCCTGCGCCACACCACGAGGAAGCTTGCCACGATGCTGTTGAGCGTATCGCCCTGCTGGGTGGTGAGAGAGCGGCTACCCATCTTGTGGAGGCTCAAGTAGCGGAGGAGGCGGTCTCGCTCACGGCGGCGCACAGGCTCGTTCTCCCGATAGGGATTGCGCCTCTTGCCCTGCTCCTTCCATGAGGAATCGCCCTCGACGAAGAGATAGTGCTGGCGAGAAGCCTTGGAATCGTTGTCATGGGCTTCGCCCTGGTCGGCAACCGCACCATCGGAAGCAGCTCCATCGGGATGCTCATCTCCCACCTTGTCCGTCAGTTTCCCATTCACCACCTGAATGCCGATGCCGCCCTGCTCCACGTTGTTCACCTCATACTCCACCTTCTTCTCCATCACGAAGTCGCCCTGCACGGTGATGCCGCCCTGGGCGAGTTGTTTCATCAGTTGTTCTATTTCCATTGTATTCCTGGTTTTTCAGTTATTCTTATTTTAGTTATCATAAAATAACAACTTCTCAGGTTGAGTCTGCCATGTTGCCATCGCCCATCTTCCCATCGCCCATTTTCCTGATGATGGTGTCCGAGCAGTTTTCTCCTCCTATGATGATGCCTGTACCTCCCTTTGCCACTCCATTCACCTCATTCTCCACCTTTTTGTTCATCACTAAGTCGCCGTTCACCTGAGGGTTCACTATCTTCAGATTCTTCAAACCCAGCTCCTCCACCAGATGGTTGATTTCGCCAGTGAAGACAAAGTGATACTGCGCATTGGTCAGCAGGAGCGGAATGAGGGCACGCTCCATGGTATCAGAAGTGAGTTTCTTACAGTTGTCGGCGTAAGCAGCCAAGAACTTCCTGACTTCCGGATAGGACTCCGACTTGCCATCACCAGCCGCAGGATGAGGAGGTTCCGTTTCGTTTTCGACAGTGGGAGGCTCCACCTTGGATTGGCGAGACCGCTTCTTGAAGGTGATCTTGCCCTGGTCTCGCAGCTGATGCTCCTTGAGGATGAACTCGCCCAATAGCGCCCGAAGTCCCTCGTACTCCCGACAAAAAGCAAGCAGCAGTTTGGAGAGAGGGCGGGCATGAGGGTTGGTATGGCGAAGAGCATGCAACTTGACCAACGAGAGAATCAACAAGAGATGGTAGTCGATGTCAGCCTCTTCTGGTGTGCCCCGATACTCTCCTTCGACAAACTTGTCGTTCCAGACATACCCCACCTCGTCCTCCATCATCAGATGGTCGGCTGGCTGATACAGGAGAATATCCTGAGTGAACTCCTCGGAGAAGACGAACAGCTCCACGATGTCGAGCGAGCACAAGAGAGGTCGCAACGCCTCGTGGCATACCAAGAACACGGGTTCCTGGTAAAGTTGGCGGCGTTTGAGTCGAAACTTTTCTTTAGTTAGTATTTGCGTCATGACCCCTCCTTTTTGTTTAAAATGCCACGAGCCAAGACGTGGCGAGTTGATAAATCTTTAAAAAGTAGTTGCCATGACACCTCTCGCCCCTAATGGGTCCGGAGACGCTTTTGGAAGCTAGACCTTGACAGTCTATGCAGTGTTACAAAATGCAACATCTGTCATACCAAATGCAAAGATACAACGTTTTTCCTTTACTTTATGGAAATTAAGACTCTTTAACCTCAAAAAGATTTCTAGAGACGTAGATGACAAGGTCGCAAGCGTTACACCGTTACAGCGTTACAGTGATTTTTGCGACCCTCCTATATGCGAAAAATTACTTTTATATTTATATATATATAAATATAAAGAGTATTTTAGGGGGTGTGGGATAGGGAGAAATTTTACTGTAACGCTGTAACATTGTAACGGATGGAAAAAAATGCCTGGAAGAATGAAAATAATTGCTTTTTTTCTTGCATATATCAGAAAATTGTCGTATCTTTGTAGGCGTAATCAGAGAGGTGATGAAGACCAGACGATGCCACCATAGACGGCTCAGGTCGGTCGCAATAGACGACAAGCCCCGGTCGCAATAGACGACCACGGCGCACCCCTATTTCACTCGGTTCGCCCCTTTAGAACTCTTGGCGAACCAAAGGGGTATCTCACTACCCTCCATCCGAAAGGCTGGAAGAGATGCCCACAAATACATTAACTACCATGGTTAATTATTCTCTCGTGTTGCGTTCAGTCAACACCAATCTCATCGAAATCAATCAGGCAAAGGCACGCATCAAGGCAGCCAAGGCACAAGGCACAACTCCTAAGACGGAGGACACCGACCTCGTCAAGACCGAGCAGCAGAAGGTCTTCGCCGTGGCACAGTATGCCGAGGTGATGGACCTCAGCAAGTTCGCCAAGCACATCTCCACCCACGGTTGCGTGTATGGCCATGCCGACATCAACGCCGTGCTCAACATCGCCGTGGACCACATCCGTGAGGAGCTCCTGGAGGGCAAGAAGATTCGCCTGGGTGCGCTCGGCGACTTCTACATCACCCTCTCCAGCAATGGCGTGGCTGATGCCAGCACCTTCACCGCCCAGAACATCACCGACGTGAAGGTGCAGTGGGAGCCAGGTCCTGACTTCAAGAACCTCATCAACGAGGCTGAGTTCAACCTCGTAGCCCCTCGTTCCGCTCAGGCGAAGCTCATCAAGGCTGTGAAGGAGGGAAAAGACAGTGTCGATCTCACCTCGCCTGATGGCGGTGACAACACTCCTGGCGGCAGTGGATCACAGGGTGGCAGCACTCCTGGCGGTGGCTCTGGCAGCACGACCACGGGCGGTGGCTCACAGAGTAGCGGCTCCGACACGGGCGACGGAAACGTCAAGGAGTACTAGAAGGAAGTAATATAGCTCCCTAGAGACCCATATCTCATGGGAGCTATTTCCCTTCATTTCCAAGAAAGAACATGAAGCCTGATGAAAGCCCCTAGCAGATTCACAAAGGAGACGAAGACCCGCCACCAGATGCTCCTGGCATTTGCGGTTGTGAGCATGGGCGTGCTCCTCGTCTTCGTCTCCTTCAGCGTACCGCCCACTGGCATCATTGACGCCAGCGTACTCGCCGCCTTTGGCGAGATGCTCACCTTCGCCGGCTCCCTCATCGGCATCGACTATCACTACCGCTACAAGAGCGAGCGGTATGGTGAGGATGAGGAAACGGCAATGGAAAGGTGATTTTTTAAAAAAAGAAACAAGCAAGGGAAAGAAGTCGAAATAACTGCCAAAACATTTGGTGGTTATTTCGATTTTTCGTATCTTTGCCATCGTAATTAAATCGTAACTAAAGAAATAATGGCATGGCAAGAATTGGTTATGCAAGAGCTTCCACAAGGGAACAGAATGGCAATGTGATAATGGCACAGTCTGTGTAACCTTTAGAAGACCGACGGTTTTAGGCAAAGAACGCTCAGAAGTGGACTATAGTATTGATACTAAGCTTGACAGCTTAACCGGTCAAGTTAAAAGATTGATAATCAGTTTAGGTGCAAGCCAAATGACGAAAAAACAGGTTATGCAACAGGTTAAGCTGTCAAGTAGCAGTAACGTGGTTGACAGATATATTAAACCTGCTATCGAGCAAGGGTATGTGACAATGCTTTACCCTGAGAATCCTCGACATCCAAAGCAAAAATATATGCTCACAGAGAAAGGTTTAGATATATTGGAAGCTTTAAAAAGAAAAGGATAGTTTTAGATTTACATCATGACAGCCGAACCATACCTGACATACGCAATAGGTCCTAAAGGCAAGTTGGTGCATGTTGACTCTGTGCCAAACGGACTATTGTGTGGTTGTACTTGTCCAGATGCCTTAAGTCGGGAAAGAAGGTAATTCCATGTCTTGTATGCAACCATTTGGAGAGACATGAGCATGCTGAGGATGTTTGCAGCCTTAGGTATTCGCCTTCCGTATATTGTGACTATTTCTTGTTATACAAGTTCATTGACTCTCGTATTTCCAGCAAATATAAGGATACAAAAGTCAAAGAGATGGAATACAACCCACCAAAGGAAGGTATTTTGTGGACTTGAGAAGCTAAACGAAACAAGCAAGAAAATGGGGGCGATATATACCCACCCCGCCTCTCTCTAAGCGTTGATGTTCATAATTATGAAATTTGCATAATATTCTCTAAAATTCTCGGAAGTTGGTTTCGCGCATCCTCTATGGATTGTTTACATCTCTTTGATGGTTTACTATATGGGTAAGAAGTCATAACCTCATCATAAACATCAACCATGTCTTTATTTCCTGTAATATACCTCCCAAACTTGTATCGACTATTTTCATTGTATAAGCCAGCTAGGAATATTACAAGCGCTATTAGCTTATCTGTAAGCTGTGAATATCCTAGTTTGTGGCTAAATTCACCTATACTTATATATGCGTCTCCATAATCACAATTAATGATATAGGTTCCCTTTTTAAAAGCTCGCTTCATTAGAATGTCATAGTCAGCAAGCATTTCTTCACTAAACCCATAGTCTGAATGAAATTCTCGGGTTATGTCTTCGAACCCTGCATTTAGCAATATTCGAAAGAATCTTACTCTTGTTTCTTTTAATTCATTTGTTGTATCCATAATAATTAATATTATTTATTTGCTATTTTTTCATGAAAAGCCACACCATTAATGCTAACCATCCATTCTGTAACGCAACTCTGTATGCAGCAGGGCTACCTTTTTTAAATGCACTACGAGACTCATACTTATGTGATTCTATGAATACATTTTCACGTGACCATTTATAATTATAGCTCTTTGGGCGCTTTAGCCATGTCATTTCTTCTATCCACCCATTATCTATAGAAGCCCTATAAGCACCTGGATTCCCCCATCTGAACTCGCTGCGTGAAGAGTATTTATGAGATTCATCCAATGTATTCTGTTTATTTTGCCAATAGCCCTTAGGCTTCACATTAGAAACGAACCAATTCATCTCTTCTATCCATTTGTATTTTACAGCTTTTGAATATGCAGTTGGCGCCATCTTTTTAAATTCCATTTTAGTTGAATATTTGGCACCTTCTTCGAATACACGTTCTTTTGTCCAATAGCCTTGTTCTCTCACTTTAGTTTTTATCCAAGGCATTTTTTTCCATAGATTGTGTTTGAATGCATAATCATACGCAGCATGACAACCTTTGCGGAAATCAGTTCTCGTTGAATACTTTTTAGATTCTTCTATGACATGTTCTTCATTTTGCCAATAACCTTGAACGGCTTGATCATGAGCTAGCCATGTCATTTCAGATTCCCATTTATGTTTCCTTGCAGAATAATGAGCAGCAGATGACTTCCAAAAGAATTCATTCCAAGTTTTATATTTCTTCGATTCTTCAAAGACATGTTCTTTTACATTCCACCAACGAGGCGGTTTTCTTTTGCTGTAGAACCATGGAAATGTTTCTTTATTCATCATCTTGTATTTAAGAGCTGCATCATAAGCACCTGCAGCTTTTGTAAAAAACTCTGTAGGCGTTTTATATTTTTCTGCTTCTTTTATTACTTTGTTTCTTGTCCACTTATATACGAGACTACCCAAAGAGCCAATGTTCTCACCTGTAGCATTGATATTATTAAGCAATGTATAGTGGAGTATATCTCTGTAATAAAGGGATTGTATTCGCTCTTCACGTTGTCTTTCTATGATAGTAAGTCCTTCTCTCAATATTTTATATTTAGGGACATCTTTACCTTCGTTTGCGAAATATTTAAACACAGAATCATTACTATTAGTTCTGTGTTCGTAATCCCTGCGGTCAATATTGTTGGTGGCTCCTACATAAGCATATTTCTTGTCCTCATCAATATAAACATAAATCTTATGTATAGGTCCTTGTATGGCACGTTCATACCCCTTTGGCTGGAACCACGTCATTTCTATAAGCCACCCGTTTTTCCATGCGGTAGCATAAGCAGAAGGAGCTTTACGGCGAAAATCACTTTTATACTTATATTTTTTTGCTTCTTTGAAGACAGTCTCCTTATTTTTCCAATGCCCTTTTTTTATACGATTTACTTTCTTTAGCCAAGTCATTTGATCTAGCCAATTGTTATCGCTTGCTGTCTTGTAAGCAAGGTAATTTGCATCACAAAACTCTTTTACTGATTGATAATTATGGGATTCCTCAAAGACATTTTCTTTGATTTTCCAATATCCATCAGGTTTGCGTTCTGCTTTCTTTAGCCAAGTCATTTCATCCAGCCATCCGTTATCCTTAGCTAAATTATAAGCAGTATAACATGCTTCTCTGAATTCTTTTAAAGTTTTATACTTATGAGATTCATTAAAGATATTCTCTCTTGATTGCCAAAACCCACGTACAACCCTTGTTCTTTTAAGCCAAGTCATTTCGTCAAGCCACCCTTTTTTTCTTGCAACTTCATATGCAGACGCATTTTTGCGGTTGAAATCGCTAAAGAACGAATATTTTTTTGATTCTTCAAAAACTGCATCTTTCGTCCATTTGTTTGGTTTTGGTGCAGGGTGAACCAACCAAGTCATTTCGTCTAACCAACCATTTATATATGCAATATGGAATGCGCCAGAACTCCCCTTTTTGAATTCTGATCTAGAAGAATACTTTTTGCTTTCTTCAAATACATTTTCCCTTGTCCACTTTCTTACCATATCTCTATATTTTTTATTTTATCAAAGATAATTATTTGCTTGCAAAGATATATAAAAATCCACAATAATGCAAATGATAACGTCGTTATCAATGTATTTTAACTTTATTTGTATGCTTATGCTATTTTATGTGGCTTTTTATGGGATAGTATAACAAGTCTGTGTTTAATAATGTTAAGTTGAAACGTAATGGAACATTTTTTCTATCAAACTAAGTTGATTATCAAAAAATGAATTACCTTTGCAGTGAGCTTTGTAGGGTGGTTTATTAACTGCTTCTGGAGCTACAATCGGTTAGAATTATTAAATATTCTATAACATATAATGATGTGATTATGAAGAAACGTGTTATTTTGGCGATTATGACAGTCGCAATGAGTATGAGTATGAGTGCGCAGGTACAATTCTCTAGATTTAAGTATTACGTTGCAAATATTATGGACTTTAGCCATCTCCAGTTGGAAGCGAAGTTTAAGGTAACTAGTGAAAGAAATATAAAGTATTTGCATGTATTTTACTCTCCTCTTAATAGTGTAGGAGATGCTATTGTTGATGAGGATGGTCACAAATATTTTCATATATATTGTACTGGCCCTTTTGAACCAAAGAATAGTTATACAAAACATTTTGATCCTTACTATTTTGTTGGTAAAAAGCCATCTCCATTTCCTTCCAAGATAGTCATCGATTACATGGGCGGAGGTAGTGATACTATCCAAATTACAAAAGATAATATTAAGAAATATTTTCCATGCCTTAAATGGGTAGATGTTGACTACAATAGAAAATTTTAGTTATATAATTGAATAATTATTTAGATAAAATGAACATGAAGAAATATTTTGCAATATTGTTCCTTTATCTTTTTGTGGCAACTTTCTGCCAAGCTCAGGCTAAAGTCGAGAAAGCTGAATGTGATACTACTAATTATAATCTCACAATGGTATTATCATGTCCACAATCAAAAGATGTATTATACCGTTCTGCAAAAGAATGGCTTGCTTCTCATATTCCTGGTTTCCAACAGAAATTACAGTATGATGATAAGGAATATGGTACAATAAAGTTTAGGAATTCAACATATCTCTCTTCTAAGAAGAATTATCGTCAAAAGACTACAATTGATATGACTGGTACTATTGATTATATGGTTACAATCAATATCAAAGATGGTAGATTCAGAGTAAAGTCTGAAGATGCTATGGCAAATTGGCAAGAATCTTTTATATTTAATGGTACAAGACAGTATAATGGAAGAAAAAGCCTAGAGTTGAAAAACTTTTTAATGTGGACCCGAGACGTAAACGTTGCTAAATTATATTCCGCTGATGTTGGAAAAATTGCTGACGGTATATGGGTGATTGCCCGAGAAATAGAAAATGACGATTTTTAATTTTTAGAAAACTATATCATAAATATACTCAAGTGGTTTAATATTTAGTAAGTTAGGTTTAGCTATTTCTTTTTTACGTCTATTGAAAGGAAAACTTAAATGATGGCAGGATAATTTTTATTCTGCCATCAATACGATTCCTACTTTCACTCTTTTGCCGCAATGAGGGCATAAGGTTTCCGTTTGAATGACAGGGCGCTCCGTCTCAACTTCTTGTATGGGTTATGCATTATTTTCATTTACCGGTAATTCTTCAGCAGTCTCTTCTGTTTCTGAATAGAAAAGATCAGTAATGTCGCAGCCTATGCCTTCAGCACTTGGAAGAGATTAGAGATAGTAGGCTTGCTGTTTTTTATCAAATGGTAGTATATTTTGAGTAGAGAATAATATTTTTAGAAGATAAATAGACTTTTTCTCTAAAAATGTCTATAATTCAAAAAAAATACTTATTTTTGCAATTAGTAACAATCCTAAAATACTTACTTTGTACAAATAAGTATTGATTGATATTTACAAAAGCTTATATGTTTGAAAATAAATAACTTTATACGATTTGATTATGACAGAAGAAGAAAAGAAAGAGTTCGAGGAATTCCTACAATGGAAAGCCGAGAAGAAGAAAAGGGAGGAAGAAGAGGCTGAAAGACGAGCTAAACTTGCTGATCAACAATGTATTGCAGCAGATCAGGTTAGAGCTGAGGCAGATATTATTGATACTCCAGAACCTAACAATTGGGAAAATGAAAAAAGTAAATCTGATAGACTTATACAAAAAGGCTTATTTGGTTTATGTATTTTTATACTTATAGCTTTAATAGCTATTCTCGCGAATATAGATCATACACCTAAAAACGAGCAAGTGTCAGCCACAAGAGAGAACATTCAAAAGGATGCTGATTCTATTCGTATTGATAGTATCAGAAAGGCTGACAGAATAGATAAGGTCAAACATTCAATAAAAATCATAAAGGCTTATCTGTCTGCTCCCAACAGCGCAGGGGGTGTAGATGCTCATTTGGTATGGAAAAATGTTTCAAAGAAAACTATCAAATACTTAACTTGGAGTGGCTATCCAATCAACGCCGTAGGTGATCCTGTATCGTGCGAAATTCGCAGAATATCAGAAAGTGGTGGTAAAGTTACAGGTCCAATTAAACCTGGAGCAACTGATGGATACGATGGATGTTGGGAATGTTTATGGTACAATTATTCCGCAAAGAAGTTAATCCTTACAGGAATTGACATCGAATACATGGATGGTAGTACTATGCGTATAAACCAGAATGAATTGAAATATATTCGATAAACCGGCAAGAAGTGAGAAAGAATCTCTGTGAGCTTAATTTCTATTACTAATGCTTTTATTGTAGAAGAGAGGAAAAGTTACCAAGATTATGGTGCCATTATATGGAAAGCTAATCCATACAAAGTTTTCCTGTCATTGGTGCAAGAATATAGGCTGATTAAATATTGATGGCAGAATGAAGATATTCTGCCATCATTTTAATTTCCCCTTTAATAGCGGTATTAAGAAAAGGCTTACTTCTTCAAACTATCTATCTGCTCCTTGGTCAAGCCCGTGGCTTGCATGATTTGTAGGTGAGGTAATTCCAAAGAGAGAAGTTTCTTGGCGATGGCAAGTTTCTCTTTGACCTTAGCTTTCTGCGTCGCCTCCTCCTTTTCCCGGCGAAGTTTATCTACCTCTTTATGAGCAGCTTCCACTTTTTTGTGAGCAGCTTCCACTTTTTTGTGAGCAGCTTCCACTTTTTTGTGAGCAGCTTCCACTTTTTTGTGAGCAGCCTCTACCTCCTTGCGAGCAGCTTCTCTCTCCATGCGTCTCTTCTCTTTCTCCCACTTGTCGGTGGCATAGAGGTCACGCATGATCTTGACATCCTCCTCGTAATAGTCACGCTCCTCTGGGGTGAGCTTCTGCAGATCACCTATCGCCGCCAACTTTCGGAAGACGGGGTACTTGTCCAAAAATGGTATTTCTTTCAAATGCTCCATATTGTTCAGAAATCATGATGTCGTTTTCACACTATTGTGAATTTTGATTGCAAAGATACATATTTATTCCAATAATCGCAAAGAAATGGGGAGTTTATTTGAAAATAAATGAAAACAAGCAAGAGAAAGAGGTGAAAAAGATTTGCTACAGCGAAGGAAAAGTTGTACCTTTGCACCGAAAAAGAACAAAAACAAAAAGATAGAGAATCAAGGATAATCATTATTAATAATAGACAACAGATGAAAAAAACAATACCAGTAATAGGCATGGCATGCTCGGTATGCTCTGCCAACGTAGAAAAGAAGCTCAATTCGCTCGAAGGCATCCACTCTGCCTCCGTCTCCTTGGCAGGTCGCACTGCCCTCGTGGATTACGATCCCGACAAGATTACGCTCGAAGACATGAAGCGTGAGGTGAGCAATGCCGGCTACGACCTCGTCATCGAGGAAGACCGTAGTGCGGAGGAAATCACCCGCCGTGAATATACCCTGCTCAAGCGCAAGACCCTCCTCTCCTGGCTCTTCTCCATCCTCGTCATGGCGTTTTCCATGGGGTGGAGTGACAACCAGATCTGTCTCCTCCTCGCCCTCTTCAACATGTGGTACTGCGGCAGAATGTTTTACGTATCGGCATGGAAGCAATTGAAGCACGCCACTGCCAACATGGATTCGCTCGTGGCACTGAGCACCCTCATCGCCTTCCTCTTCAGCGTCTTCAACACCTTCTTCGGCGACAGTGTATGGACGCCTCGTGGCATCGAGTGGCACACCTACTTCGATGCCTCCGTGATGATCATCACCTTCGTCTTGACGGGCAGATGCCTGGAAGAGAAGGCTAAGGATGGTACGGCGAGCAGCATCCGACAGTTGATGGGATTGCAACCGAAGACCGCCCGACTCCTCCGTGAGGGAAACCTGGAGGAAGTGCCTATCTCCACCATCGAGCGTGGCGACATCATCGAGGTACGTGCCGGCGAGAAGATTCCGGTGGATGGCGTGGTGACCGAAGCCGAGAGCTTCATGACCCCCGATGCCGCCTACGTGGACGAGGCAATGATCACTGGCGAACCGACACCGGCCCAGAAGAAAGTGGGCGACGAGGTATTGGCTGGCACCATCCCTAGCCAAGGCAAACTGCGGATGCGTGCCAAGCAGATAGGCGAGAACACCGCCCTCGCACAGATCATCAAGATGGTGCAAGAGGCACAAGGTTCGAAGGCTCCCGTACAGCGCATCGTCGATAAGGCGGCACTGGTCTTCGTGCCCGTGGTCACCTTCCTCTCGCTCGTCACCTTCCTCACCTGGTGGATTGCAGGCGGCAATGCAGCCCTGCCACAAGCCATCCTCTCTGCCATCTCGGTATTGGTCATCGCCTGTCCGTGCGCCATGGGTCTCGCCACCCCTACCGCCCTCATGGTGGGCATAGGCAAGGCGGCACAGAAGCAGATATTGATCAAAGATGCCACGGCACTGGAGAACCTCCGCAAGATAAACGCCCTCGTCATCGACAAGACGGGCACACTCACCATCCCTAACCAAAACGTGGATTTCACCAAGGCTGACTCCCTCGACCTCGAAGCCAGGGAGACGCTCAAGCCCCATGCCACCGAGGCGATGACTCGCTTGCAGCGTGAGGGCATAGAGGTGTATATGATGAGTGGTGACAAGGAGAACGCCGCCCGATACTGGGCGATGAAGGCTGGCATCAAGCACTATCAGAGCCAGGTAAAGCCGGGCGACAAGCAAGCTCTCGTGGCAAAGCTACAGGCTAGCGGCGACAAGGTGATGATGATAGGCGACGGCATCAACGACACCCAAGCCCTCGCCCTCGCCGATGTAAGCATGGCGATAGGCAAAGGCACCGACGTGGCGATGGACGTGGCTCAGGTCACACTGATGGGCGACGACCTGATGGCGATACCCGATGCCGTGAAGCTCAGTCGCAAGACGGTGGGCATGATATGGCAGAACCTCTTCTGGGCGTTCATCTACAACATCGTCTGCATCCCTCTGGCAGCAGGAGTCTTGCATCTCTTCGGCATCGACTTCCAGATTACCCCAATGTGGGCGAGTGCCCTCATGGCTTGCTCCAGCGTGAGCGTCGTACTGAACTCGTTGAGGTTGAAGCTAGTAAAGTAAGCCCTCCACGTATTCCCACAACTTCTGGTAGAAAGGATGCTTCGTCATGGTGCTCTTATCGCCCAAGATGATGAGCTTCATCCTGGCTCTCGTCATCGCCACATTCATACGGCGGAGGTCCTTGAGGAAGCCTATCTGTCCCTCGTCATTGGAGCGAACGAGGGAGATGAGGATGACATCACGCTCCTGCCCCTGGAAGCCATCCACCGTGTTCACGCTGATGAGACGGCGGTAAGGCTTGAAGAACTCGTACTTCTTGAGAAGTCGCTTCAAGTACTGTACCTGTGCACGATAAGGCGAGATGATGCCCACGTCGATGCTCTCCTCCAGCACCCTGCGCTTGCCCACCTGGGTGAGGTATTCGGCTAGCGTGAGGAGGGTGAGGTCGGCTTCCGCCTTGTTGATACGTCCGAAGCTCTCGCCAACAAACTGCTCGTGAAAGTTCATATCATCACGCTTTTCGCCCGAAACCACATCGTCGCCCTCTATCGTCACTTGGTTCTCCTCGTTGCTCGTGTCAATCCACGTGATAGGACTATCATCTTCGAGGATGCTGCGATACTTGATTTGCGGCGCACTCTCCACCTCACCATGGTAAAACCAGTCGCTGGAGAAGCGCATAATCTCCTCGTTCATACGATATTGTATCTTCAGGAGAGTCACCACCTCAGGCTTGTTCTCGGCGATACGCTCCATCAGCGTTTTTCCAAGTCCTGCCCTCAAGGCGGCGATGCTCTTCACTGTAGGTGGCAACTGACAGTGGTCGCCTGCCAATATCACCCTCGATGCCCTGCGCATCGGTATCCAACAGGCTGCCTCCAAGGCTTGAGCTGCCTCGTCGATGAAGAGGGTACCAAACTTCATTCCCTCCAAGAGGCGGTGAGCCGAACCTACCAGGGTGCAGGCGATGACACGTGCCTCGCCCAGTAGTTCGCTATTGATGCGAATCTCCAGTTCGGTGGCACGGCTCTTCAGTCGCTCCAACTTCTGATGATAGCTTTCACTACCTTTCTTGCGGTTCTTGCGCAACTCCCTGATAGCCTTGCGTATCGCCCAGAGCTGCGGATAGTCGGGATGCGCCTCGAAGCGACGCTCATAGGTAAAGCCGAGCATCTTGTCGTTCACCCTCGTAGGATTGCCGATGCGCAACACGTTGACTCCCCTATCCACAAGTTTTTCTGAGATCCAATCCACCGCCATATTGCTCTGTGCGCATACCAGCACCTGGCTCTCTCGCATCAGCGTCTCATTGATGGCTTCCACGAGCGTGGTGGTCTTGCCTGTGCCAGGAGGTCCATGCACGATGGCGACATCCTTCGCCCAAAGCACCTCGTTGACGGCTCTTTCCTGGGTAGGGTTTAGCCATGGGAAACGCATCGGCTCGAAGGTAAACTTGGCTGCCTTCTGATGAGAGTAGAAGAGGTCACGGAGATAAGCCAAGCGGCCCGTCTTCGCCTTCATCGTGCGGTCGAGTGCCTCAAACATCAACTTATAGCTCGTCTCATCGAAGGAGAGTTGTATGCCTATCTCCTCGGTGGATTGCTGCAAGTCGAGGAGCGGTGCGGAGTCGGGGACGGTGATCACCATTCGGTCGCCATCCACATAGCTCACAGTGCCAGTGAAAGAGAAATATTTAAGTGTTGAATTCTTCACTTTTCCCTCTTCGTTCTTCACTCTTCCCTCTTCGTTCTTCACTTTAAAGAACATGACGGGGCGACCGAACTCAAAGTTGTGCTCGATGTCTTGGTCGGAGGTGCGAAACACCTCGATGGCTCTTTGGTTGAGCGAGTTGTAGAAGCTCTTGCCCACTCTCAGTGGATACCAGGCATCGCCACGCTTCACCTTACGCTGCATGCCCATCTGTTCGGTGAGCTTGCGGAAGGCTTCCTTCTCGGTGTAGTACTCCAGTTGGAGCAACGTGCGCTGCTGCATGAGTGCCTGTATGGGTGAGGTTTGTTCCATTAGCTTATCGTTTTTGATTTGCAAAAGTACGGCATTTCTAGCGAATATGGAAAGATTATCCGATAAATATATTTAAAATCGTGATGCCGATGCACTGAATGCTGAAAAATATATGTATATTTGCAGCATAATTTAAGATAAAGGAATGTGATATGGAACAATTATTAGTGACAATAGACAATAATCAACCACTGCAAAACATCAGAAAAGCTATCAATATGTTGCGTGGGGTAGTTTCTACTACAATCGTCAAAGACCCAGTGTTGTCTAAGACGCAGAGGCAGCAAGCTTATGTCAAGGATAGTTTGACAAGGGCTTTCAATGAATTAAAGTTAGCCAAGTTGGAAGGAAAGGAACTACAGAGTGCTGATGATTTCTTGAAAGAACTAGAGGAACAACAATAGTATGGAAGTAGAAATCAAAGTCGGTCAAGAGTTTAAGCGTCAGTTTAAGCAATTGGCAAAGAAGTACCATTCCCTTCCATCTGATTTCTCCGTATGGAAGAAAAATATCCAGCAGGACCCATTGGTGGGTGATGATCTTGGTGGTGGCGTTCGTAAAATCCGAATGGCCATAGCATCGAAAGGAAAAGGTAAAAGTGGAGGTGCGAGGATTCTTACGCTCAATGTAAAGGTTAGTGAGGATGGCTTGAATGTTGTTCTGCTGACGATTTATGACAAGAATGAAATTTCTAATGTGAAAGACGACTTCATAAAATATTTGATAGATAATTTAGCTTGAAGGATAGGCGACTTCGAAAGTAAACGAAGCCGCCTATTCTTGCAGAATGTAAAAAATAATATTCGCATGAAAGAATCGGAAAACAGGGAAGCGACGATCGCATTGGAGAAGCTTAGCATCGGCTACGACACAAGGCACGGCAGAAAGGTCGTCGCCCAAGACATCTGCGCACATCTGCGACGTGGCGAACTCACCTGTCTGATAGGAGCCAATGGCGTGGGCAAATCCACCTTGCTCCGCACACTCTCCGCTTTCCAGCCTCCTCTTTCTGGCGAAATCCGCCTCCTCGGCAAGCCCTTGGTGGAATACTCCCCAAAGAAGTTGGCTCGCCTCCTCGCCATGGTACTCACCCACAAGACGACCACCGACAACCTCACGGTGAGGGAGTTGGTAGGCATGGGACGCTCGCCCTACACGGGATTCTTCGGCACACTCACCACTGAGGACGAGACGATAGTGGAGGAATCACTCCGCTCGGTGGGTCTCCTCGCCTTACAGCACCGCAAGCTCCATACCCTCAGCGATGGCGAATACCAGAAGACGATGATAGCCAAGGCTTTGGCTCAGCATACTCCCCTCATCTTATTGGATGAGCCGACGGCATTCCTCGACTACCCCAGCAAGGTGGAGACGCTGCAGATGCTGAGACGATTGGCACACGAACTGCATAAGTCCATCTTCCTCTCCACACACGACATCGAGCTCGCCATCCAGTTGGCAGACAAGCTTTGGGTGATGGAGGAGAGCATGGCAGCCCCCCTCCCAGCCAAGAAAGACGCAGGCAGTCATCTTGTAGTGGGAACTCCACGACAGTTGGCAGACGACGGCACCCTCTCTCGCTTCATCGAAAGGGATGGCATCCACTTCGACACAGCCTCCCTCACCATCCACATCAGCACCAAGTGAGATGCACACCACCATCAGGCAAAAGCGTTACTGTGTTACAGTGTTACAATGAATCATCTGCGAATTCTGTGCCCCCACCCTCTGCCAATATTGAAAAAACAATAAAAAGACATGGCAATTGATGGGATTCTAGATAAAAATACATATCTTTGTACTATCAATAGTGTAAAAAATACATTTGCATCACCAACTGAATCAAATCATAACTAAACAACAACAATAACAATGAGAAAAAGACTATTCATCACAATGAGTATGGCAGGACTTGCCATGACAGCTCTCGGCGCACAGAAGCCGAAAACCGCCAAGACACAGTCTAAAGTGGCTGAGCCTGCTCCTACCTACACCGAATGGCATGACCTGCAGGTGAACGACATCAATCGTTTCCCTCTCCACACCTCTTTCTTTACCTTCGCATCAGGCGAGGTTTCGGCTAAGGGCGAGGGCGACAAGACACAAAGCAAAAACTTCCTTTCTCTCGACGGCACCTGGAAATTCAACTGGGTGGAGAACGCCGACCAACGTCCTACCGACTTCTACAAGGCTGACCTCGATGACTCCAAGTGGAGCAACATCCAGATGCCAGGCAACTGGGAGATGCTCGGCTTCGGACAACCAGAGTATGTCAACACCGGCTTCGCATGGCGTGGTCACTTCGACCAGCAGCCTCCTGCCGTGCCTACCAAGGACAATCACGTAGGCTCCTACCGCCGCATCATCGACATCCCTGAGAATTGGGACGGCAAACAAGTGATCGCACACTTCGGTAGCGTCACCTCCAACATCTATCTCTATGTGAACGGCAAGTTCGTGGGCTATGCCGAGGACAGCAAGATAGCTGCCGAGTTCGACATCACCCCTTATATGAAGAAAGGTAAGAACCTCATCGCCTTCCAAACCTTCCGTTGGTGCGATGGTTCTTGGTGTGAGGACCAAGACTTCTGGCGACTCAGCGGCGTGGCTCGTGAGAACTACCTCTATGCCCGTGATGCCAAGACACAGATAGAAGACATCCGTGTGACACCCGACCTCGTGAACAACTACAAGGACGGTGTGCTCGACATCAAGGCTACCGTGAAGGGCAACCCAGTAGTGGTATATCAGTTGCACGACAACGTGACTGGCAAGATTGTCATCCAGAAAATCATCAAGTCGGCAAATGGCAAGGCTGATTGCACCCTCCAGGTAGCCGACCCTAAGAAGTGGACAGCTGAGACACCTAACCTCTACACACTCAACGCCATCGTCTGCCTCCCTGCTGCCAAGGGCAAGGGCATGACTGGCATCAGCACTATCCCTGTGAAGGTAGGTTTCCGCAAGATAGAAATCAAGGACAAGCAGTTCCTCGTCAATGGACAGCCTGTGCTCATCAAGGGTGCCGACCGTCACGAGATGGATCCTGACGGAGGTTATGTAGTGAGCGTAGAGCGCATGATACAGGACATTCAAGTGATGAAGCGCCTGAACATCAACGCCGTACGTACTTGTCACTATCCAGACGACCCTCGTTGGTACGACCTCTGTGATGAGTATGGTATCTACGTAGTGGCAGAAGCCAACCAGGAGAGCCACGGATTCGGCTACGACGATGATGCCGCTGCCAAGAAACCGATGTTTGCCAAGCAGATAATGGAGCGCAACCAGCACAACGTAGCCAACTTCTACAATCATCCTAGCATCGTGACCTGGAGTTTGGGCAACGAGACGGTGATGGGCGACAACTTCCTCAACGCCTACAAGTGGGTGAAGAGTCAAGACGCAAGCCGTCCTGTACAGTATGAGCAGGCACGCCAAGGCGAGGGCACCGACATCTTCTGCCCTATGTACTACTCGGTGAAGAACTGTGAGAACTACTGCAAGAACCCTAACAGCAAGATGCCACTCATCCAGTGTGAGTACAACCACACCATGGGTAACTCTGGTGGTAACCTCAAGGAATACTGGGACTTGATTCGCAAATACCCTATCTACCAGGGCGGTTTCGACTGGGACTTCGTTGACCAAGGCTTGCACCGCCACATCGTGAAGCCTATGAGCATCGACCCTGAGAAGATGAGCAACGAGGAGATTCGCAAGATAGAATATACCTATGGTGGTGATTACAACAATTACGACCCTAGCGACAACAACTTCAACTGCAATGGTATCATCGGTCCAGACCGCCAGTTGAACCCTCACGCCTACGAGTTGGCTTACCAATACCAGAACATCTGGGCTACCATGAAGGACGCTCAGAAGGGTGAGGTAAACGTATATAACGAGAACTTCTTCCGTGACCTCAGCAACTACGCCTTGGCATGGACATTGGTGGAGAACGGCAAGGAGACACAGAACGGCACTATCGCCGACATCAACGTGGCTCCTCAGCAGACCCAGACCATCACCATCCCTTACGACCTCACAAAGGTGAAGGGCAGTGAGGTGTTCCTCAACGTGGAGTTCCGCTTGAAGAACGCCGAGCCTCTGATGCAGGCAGGACAGGTAGTGGCTTACAACCAGCTCGTCGTGAAGGAGAAGCTGTGCTGCGGCCATTGCACCGACAAGATGGCTAAGGCGAAGGACGGCAAGAACGTGAAGTCGAAGCTCATCGACAAGAAGGGCACTGACGAAATCGCCATCACCACTACCGACTTGACCTTGAAGGTAAACCGCGCTACCGGTCTTATCTCTGAATATACCTACCAGGGCAAGTCACTGCTCGGCGAGGGCGGTACACTGAAGCCAAACTTCTGGCGTGCTCCTACCGACAACGACATGGGTGCCCAGTTGCAGAAGAAGTTCAAGGTATGGAAGAACCCACAGATGAACATCAAGGGCGTGAGCGTGGAGAAGGACAAGAAGGCGAACACCTACAGCATCTGCTCCGTATATGATATGCCAGAGGTGAAGGGCGAGTTGGAAATCCGTTACCTCGTCATGCCAAACAGTGGCGTGGTGAAGGTGACAGAGACCTTCAATGCCACCCAGGGCGAAAAGGTGAGCGACCTCTTCCGCTTCGGTATGCTGATGCAGTTGCCTTACGAGATGGACAAGAGCCAGTACTACGGCCGTGGTCCTATCGAGAACTACAGCGACCGCAAGGATTGCATGAACATCGGTATCTACAGTGACAACGCCGACAACCAGTACTTCCCTTATATCCGTCCACAGGAGAGCGGCACCAAGTCTGACATCCGCTGGTGGAAGCAGACCGACGCACAGGGCTTCGGCTTCATGGTGAAGGACTGCAAGCCATTCTATGCAAGTGCCATCCACTTCGACACCGACGAGTTGGACGATGGCAATGACAAGGAGCAGCGTCACAGTTTCAACTTGCAGAAGTCAAAATACACCAATCTCTTCCTCGATGGTGAGCACATGGGTGTAGGCGGCGAGAACTCTTGGGGCGCATGGCCACTGGAGAAATATCGCATCCACTATGGTGACAAGAGCTTCAGCTTCGCCATTATCCCATTGAATAAATAGGAAAGAACCCATGAGATTAAGGCTCATGAGACCCCAAAATAGAGCATTTGAGCAATAATCCAACATATTTAATCAGAAAATCCACCCCATTTGGAGTGGATTTTCTGTATCTTTGCAAACGCATTAAGCAATACAACTTAATTATTCAAGTAAGAATATCACAAAATAAGAATAAACCTAAAAATAAACAACGTAAACATGAGAAAAACGAATATCTTCGCTGCCCTTATGCTGGCAGGCATGACTTCGCTCGGTGCTTCAGCACAGCATCAGTTTGCAGTTCAGGCAAACAAGCCTGGTGTAGAAATCCAGCCAACCATGTATGGCATCTTCTTCGAGGACATCAACTTTGGTGCCGATGGTGGTCTTTATGCAGAGATGGTAGAAAACCGTTCCTTCGAGTTTCCACAGCGCCTGATGGGATGGAATACCTTCGGAAATGTAACCCTCAATGACGTGAAGCCAGCCTTCGACCGCAACCCTCATTATGTAACACTCGAGAGTGCCGGTGCTCGTGAGAAGCAGACCGGTCTTGAGAACCGCGGTTTCTTCGGCATGGGCTTGAAGAAGGATATGAAGTACGATTTCACCGTATATGGGCGTCTGCATCTCATCGATGGCAAGCAGGGCAAGATCCGTGTGGAGCTGGTCAATTCAAAGAATGATGTCATTGCCAAGCAGGTCATCAACATCACCAATAATAAGTGGCAGAAGCTTACAGCTACCCTGACCTCTCCTCAGACCGATGCCAAGGGTTTGATGCGTGTATATCTGGAGAAGGGTTCTGAGAGCGTAGATCTCGACCACATCTCTCTCTTCCCAGAGGATAACTGGAATGGTCTCCGTGCCGACCTCGTACAGGATTTGGCCGACCTGAAGCCAGGCATCTTCCGTTTCCCTGGTGGATGTATCGTAGAGGGAACCGACCTCGATACCCGCTATGAGTGGAAGAATTCTGTGGGTGCTCCAGAGAACCGTCCTCTGAACGAGAACCGCTGGAGAGATACCTTCCCACATCGCCTTT
>SAMEA104315437__coassemble_547_pt1 | contig 17631 bp, 19 predicted proteins | sample SAMEA104315437__metabat2_high_PE_027 | metagenome-assembled genome bin SAMEA104315437 (sample SAMEA104315437) | gut metagenome | biome: Monkey gut; feature: monkey-associated habitat; material: faeces | place: China | collected 2013
CAGACATGGAAGCCAAACGTGAGATGTTTATGACTGTACGCCAACGTTACAATGAGAAGAACCTTGACCCGATAGAGAATACAACAAAATTCTTCTTTTTGAATCGCACTTGCTTCAACGGTTTATATCGTGTAAACAAGAAAGGTTTGTTTAATGTTCCTTGCGGAAAGTATATGCAACCACAAATTTGTGTTAACTAAAGACTAAGGATTATGGCTAAGATAAAAGTTGAAAATACAGAAATATCTGTTGTTAGTGTGCAAAACGAGGATTATATCTCTTTGACAGATATGGCACATAGCCAAATGCAGGAACACATAATTTTCAGATGGATGAGCCTTAAAAGTACTATAGAATATCTCGGTGAATGGGAAAAGCTATATAATCCGATTTTTAATTGTACCGAATTCGATACAATTAAAAATGCAGCAGGAAGCAACAACTTCGTGCTTTCTGTAAAGGCATGGATTCAAAGAACAGGTGCAATAGGCATCATGGCAAAAGCTGGCCGATATGGTGGAACTTATGCTCATCGAGACATTGCGTACCACTTTGGAATGTGGATTAGTCCTCGTTTCCAACTTTTGTTGGTAAAAGAGTATCAACGTCTTAAAGCTGATGAGCAGAAACAATTGTCATGGTCTGCTAAACGTGAACTGTCAAAGATAAACTATCGTATTCACACAGATGCAATCAAGGAAAATCTTATTCCAAACGAGGTGACACGTGAACAAGCAGCTATGAAGTATGCCGATGAAGCCGATGTTCTCAACATAGCTATGTTTGGTATGACGGCAAGGCAATGGCGTGAACAGAATCCCGATAAGAAAGGTAACATTCGTGATTATGCCAATATAAATGAGCTAATCTGCTTATCGAACATGGAGAATCTAAATGCTGTGTTTATTAACGATGGTATGGCACAATCTGAACGGCTCATCAAACTGAATCAGATTGCTATCCAACAAATGAAAATCCTCGAAGATACTGGAGGCAGAAATTTATTGAAGTAAAGACGATTATGAGGCAGCAGAAATATACACAGGCACAACAAGTGATAGATACTCTTCGCACAACAGGAGGGTATGCTACGCTTGGTGATTTGTATCATCTCGTAGATACAAAATCGTGGGCAACTAAGACTCCTAACGAATCAATCCGAAGAATTGTGCAGCAATCTAACGAAATATTTAAAATACAGCCAGGTCTTTGGGCATTGGAGGAATGTCGTGAAGAAGTGATGCGCAAATTCGACATCTGCCCGAAGGAAGAAAAGAGCATTGAGCAATTTACACATGGTTATTATCAAGGACTTATTATAGAGATAGGCAACATGAAACATTATGCGACCTATGTCCCTGCGCAAGACCAAAACCGCAAGTTTCTTGAAAAGCCCCTGAAAGATATTTGCACCACAATCCATATTCCGGATTTTTCATACGAGAATCTTACAGACAGGGCAAGGACCGTGGATGTCATTTGGTTCAATGAGCGCAAAATGCCAAATAGCTTCTTTGAAGTGGAGCATTCGACAGACATTCAAAACTCAATCACTAAGTTTTGTGATTTACAAGATTTCAATAGCCGCTTCTTGATTGTTGCACCTCAGAATCGCAAGGAACAATTTGACAAAGTGATGAGCAGAACAGCTTTCAAAGAGGTGAAAGAGCGTGTTGCTTTCCATAGTTATGAGAGTATCTATAAGCAATATGAACTAATGTGTATAGCAAGAGCAAGCGAGGGATTTATCTAATTTTCGAGATCAATTGTTAACAATGTAACAATTAAAGATTGTACTTGATTCTGAAGATTTTACGGAAGCAAATTTCATCGTCAAAAATCAGAATCTAAAAACATATTATCAATCTGAAAAAAGGGACTTTGTCCTTGCTCATGGCGACTGTTTCAAACTTCTCAAAGAGTTTGATTTCAAGTTCGACATGATATTTGCAGATCCTCCTTATTTCCTCTCCAATGGTGGAATATCGTTGCAAAGCGGTAAAGTCGTATGCGTGAATAAAGGGAATTGGGACAAAGGTAAGTCGCAAGAGGACATGATGGCGTTCAACATGGAATGGCTACGCTTATGCCGTGACAAGTTGAAAGACAACGGTACAATATGGATAAGTGGCACATATCACAATATCTTTTCCGTGGCTAACTGTCTTACGGAACTTGGATATAAGATTCTGAATGTAATTACATGGGAGAAAACGAATCCTCCAGTCAACATCTCCTGCCGATATTTCAAATACTCTACTGAGTTTGTTATTTGGGCAAGAAAGATGCAGAAAGTACCTCACAAGTTCAACTACGAGATGATGAAAGATTTGAATGGAGGTAAGCAAATGACGGATGTGTGGCGAATGCCAGCTATCGGTCGTTGGGAAAAGACTTGCGGTAAGCATCCAACCCAAAAGCCCTTACGCCTTCTTGTTCGGATGATTCTTGCTTCAACCAATCAAGGAGATTGGATTCTTGACCCATTCAGTGGAAGTTCCACAACAGGTATTGCAGCCAATCTATGTGGACGTCGATTTGCTGGACTTGAACAAGAGGAAGACTTTTGCCAGTTGAGCAAAGCAAGGCGTGAGGAAATAGAGAATCTTGATAGTTATGATAATCTCATAAGTCATATTGAGGATTTGCATAAACTGCAAAATAACTTCATGGTAAATGAAGATATTGGTGGTTATGTGAAAATGCCATTTTAAGAAAATTGTGTTACGTAAAGAATGAAATTATGGATAGAGTATGTTATTTTTCGAATACGGACTTATCTATAGGTCCAAACTTAAATTTGGCAGAAGTGCGTGTATTGCGAATACGAAAAATGTGCGCCTTCAGAAATTAATGGAATTATTGAATTATGGCACATTCGAAAGTTATTTGAAAATGTTGTTCCCAAAACAGAGTGTTTAGAATTTGCCAAAAATGGAGTCTCAAATTATTACTTTTGAAAAGTGGAGGTACAAGAGCGGTACAAAAAGGTGCTAAAAAAGCCTTACCATTGATTATAACCAATAGTAAGGCTAAAAAGAAAGGTGCTCATTTTGAGCACCTTAACTATCATTTGTTGTCGATATTAATCGTTGTTTATCACGACTTACTTTCCGATGCAGAAATGCTTGAAGATATTGTTCAGTGTTTCCTGGCTACTGATCTGTCCGCCAGTAATTTCGCCCAGTTCTTCCAAGACAATTTTGAGGTCTTCGGCGATGATGTCGCCGCTCATGCCCATGTCCATGGATTCCAAGACGCGGGCAAGGGAGGCATTGGCACGGGAGAGAGCCTCGTAGTGGCGGGCACTTGTAATGATGACGTCGTTTTCTGTAATCTCTGGGATGTCGGCGGCTTTTACCAAGGCTTGCTCCAAGAGGTCGATGTTTATGTTATACTTGGCACTGATCCAGACCTGCTGCATATCCAAGAAATCTGTCTCTCCATTGATGAAGTTGGTGTTGAAGAGTGTCTTTCGCCTGTAGTCAGGGTCCAAGAGGTCGTCTTCCTTGTTATACACCAAGATAAATTTCTTGTTGCCGATTTTTGACATCATATCATCCACCTCATCCTCAGGAGTGTTTGGGTCCGTCACCAAGATGACTATCTTCGCCTCGTCCATCTTTTGGAAGGTGCGCTCGATACCGATGTTTTCCACAACATCGTCTGTCTTGCGAATGCCGGCGGTGTCGATGAAGCGGAAGGTGATACCATCAATGATGGTTGTGTCTTCGATAACGTCACGTGTAGTGCCATGCACATCGCTCACTATAGCCTTTTCCTCATGAAGGAGACAGTTGAGAAGTGTACTCTTGCCAACGTTGGTCGGTCCGATGATGGCTACTGGTACTCCTTGCTTGATGGCATTGCCGGTCTCGAAGGAGTGGGCGAGGGAAGTGATGCGGCTCTCGATCTGTTCGGCTAGTCCTCGCAACTCGCTGCGGTCGGCAAATTCCAGCTCCTCGTGGTCGCTGAAGTCTAACTCCAGTTCCAAGAGGGATGTCATCTTCAGCAGTTGTTCGCGGAGACGAGCCAGCTCGCTACTGAAATGACCCTTCAGTTGGCTGAGTGCCATTTTGTGTGTCGCCTTGTTGGTGGAGGCGATGAGGTCGGCGACTGCCTCTGCTTGAGATAGGTCCATCTTGCCATTCATGAAGGCACGGCGAGTGTATTCACCAGGTTCCGCTTGGCGACATCCCACCTCGATGAGGCGTTGTAAAACTTGCTGAAGGATGTATCTGCTGCCGTGGCATGAAATCTCAGTGCTGTTCTCGCCCGTATAACTATGAGGAGCCTTGAAGACGCTTACCAATACATCATCGATGGTGTTGCCTTCCTTGTCCTTGACTTCACCATAATGTAATGTGTTGGGTTTGGCATCAACCAATGATTTTCCATTAGCTGGAGTAAATATCTTATCTGTGATTTCTATAGCTTGAGCACCACTGAGGCGGATGATTCCGATAGCACCACCCGCAGGTGTGGCCAAGGCGCAAATACATTCTTCGTTCATTTATTTTATTGACAATTAATATTTATGATAAAATAGGCGAGCCTATTATATTTAGGCACGGATGATAGATAATGCTGTTGCTATCATCCGTGCCTTTTTGATTTCATAAGATTTAAATTTCGACCGAAAGATTTAGATTCTGTCGAGCACTAGCTTGATGAGGTTGTCGATGGTACTCTTGTACCCCGTGTTTGCCTTCTTGGCACGACGGTTGGCAATCACCATGCAACAAGTCATTGCCTTGTGACCGAGCAACAATGACAAACCTGCCAATGCAGAGCTTTCCATCTCGAAGTTGTTGACACGCAAGCCCTTATACTCGAAGTCTTCAATCTTCTGATTCAACTCTGGGTCGGCGAGTGGAATGCGAAGCTCACGTCCTTGTGGACCATAGAAACCACCGCAAGCTATCGTGATGCCACGCACCATATCGTCGCCTGCGATTCTATCGAGCAACTCTGGGTCGTTGTTCACGCAGTATGGGTTGCCGATTTGCTCTACCCATTTTACCTGGCGCTTGAACTCTGCCTCTGTCTCCAGATCACTTACCTCGTTGCGATGCGCATAGAAGTTGAGCAGACCATCAAAACCGATGCTCTTTTGGGAAGCCACGAAAGTGCCGGCTGGTGTATTGAGTTGCAAACCACCACAGGTGCCGATTCTTACCAGTGTCAATGTGGTGTGCTCTGGTTTCTCGGTACGGGTCTTGAAGTCGATATTCTTGAGCGCATCCAGTTCGTTGACCACGATGTCGATGTTGTCGCATCCGATACCTGTGCTTTGCACGGTGATGCGCTTACCTTGATAGGTACCCGTGATGGCATGGAACTCACGGCTGGATACCTCGCACTCCTTCTCTTCGAAGTGAGATGCAACGAGAGCGACACGACCTGGGTCGCCCACCAAGATCACTTTGTCAGCCAACTGCTCTGGCTTGAGGTGAAGGTGGAAGCAACTTCCGTCTTCGTTTATGATCAATTCTGATTCTGCAAAATACTTAGCCATAATTTTCTCGTGTTCTAAATGATTAAAGATAGCGACGGTGAAGCGCTTATGGCGCTAGTTTACCTTCTCAAATTACAAAGTTAATCAAAAAAAACGAAAGGTGTCTCTTTTATTAAGGATTATTATGCTTTTCTGTTGGATGTGCATTGTTTTGCCCAAATGGAGGAGTAAGTACGTATTAGGTAAATAATATTGACTGTTTGGCTGTTGGTGAATGCTGCCTTAACCGCTTGATTTTTCAAGGTGGGTACCACTTTGATTTTTTCCTAGTTAGGTATGAATTTTTTCCTAGTTAGGTATGAATTTTTCCCTGGCTAGGGAATTTTTCTTACCTAGTTATGTAATTGAGGAGAATTGAGAAAAGATTTTACATTCGTGAAGTGTCCGAATGCAAACACATAAGGTAAGAGGAGAATTTTAGACCTTTTTTCTTTGTCGTTTCAAAAAAAAGCATTACTTTTGTCGGCAGAAAATATCAATTATTCAATCAATATAAAACAATAACGATGAAACAAACTATTTTGGTAACTGGCGGTACTGGCTTTATTGGAAGCCACACCACCGTAGAACTCCAGCAAGCTGGCTATAATGTTGTCATTGTGGATGACCTTTCCAACTCAAAGATTGAGGTTTTGGATGGCATCGAGAAGATTACAGGTATCCGTCCTGCCTTCGAGAAGGTAGATTTGCGTGATAAGGATGCAGCTGAGGCAGTCTTCAAAAAATATCCTGCTATCGAAGGTATCATCCACTTCGCTGCCAGCAAGGCTGTGGGAGAGAGCGTTCAGAAACCTTTGCTCTATTATCGCAACAATATCGTGTCTCTCATCAATCTCTTGGAGTTGATGCCAAAATACAACGTCAAGGGTATCATCTTCTCTTCTAGCTGCACTGTATATGGTCAGCCAAAGCCAGAGAACTTGCCTGTGACTGAGGAGGCTCCTCATCAGAAGGCTACTTCTCCATATGGTAACACCAAGGAAATCAACGAGCAGATCATCGCTGATTATATCCACAGTGGTGCCAACGTGAAGAGCATCGTCTTGAGATACTTCAACCCAATCGGCGCACACCCATCAGCAGAGATTGGTGAGTTGCCAAATGGTGTGCCAAACAACTTGATTCCTTATGTTACACAGACAGCGATGGGTATCCGCAAGGAGCTGACTATCTTCGGTAACGATTACGATACACCTGACGGAACTTGCATCCGCGACTATATCTATGTCGTTGACCTCGCCAAGGCTCACGTAGCGGCGATGGCTCGTGTGCTCGACCAGGAAACTGAACCTATCGAGTACTTCAACATCGGTACTGGTAATGGTAACTCAACCCTCGAAATCGTTGAGACCTTCGAAAAGGCTACTGGCGTGAAGTTGAACTGGAAGTATGGTCCTCGTCGTGAGGGTGACATCGAGAAGATTTGGGGCGACTGCAGCAAGGCAAACAAGGTGCTCGGTTGGAAGGCTGAGGCTAAGTTGGAAGATGTCTTGGCTTCTGCCTGGAAGTGGCAGGAGAAACTACGTGCCGACGGCATTATGTAAATCATTTATTTTAAATAATCTTAAAAGTAGAACGTTGCTAGTACAATGTTCTACTTTTTTTTGTTATTTTTGCATTTGAATTAATTCGTTATACGATTTGCAAATGTAAATGTAATTTTATGAGAAAAACTATACTCAATATATTATTGGCAACGGCAATGGTGATGGGGGCTTCTACCACCATGCACGCAGACCCTATCGTCGAGGTCAATTCCATTGACTTCAATCATGTGGGTGTGACCTATTCTAATGGTGTGCTCCATGTAACGGGAGCCGCAGGTTTGGTTGTGTCAGTATATAACATTGTAGGACAGAAAGTGTATGAGTGTAAGCTCGATTCCAATGATAAGCGCATCGAACTTTCCCTTCCTTCCAATTGCTATATCGTAAAGGTGGGAAGTATGGCTCGCAAGATAAGTGTCAAACGATAAAGAAGCATCTACCTGAAGAGTGAAAACGTATAGGTTTATCATTGTACTTTTCTTTTCTCTTATTTTCTTCTCGGCTTGTCGAGAAAAGAATGTCTGTACGACGGCGCATGTTACCTTGGAAGATTATGATTCTTTCAAGGTAGATGAGTATGCGACCTACTCTCATCGGGTACGTGCTGTCATTGATAGCATGATCAGGAATGATAAGGATGAGTTGACGGCTGACTTTCGTACTCGAAGCTATTACTTGCATGAGGGTGATTTCCTATGGGTCAATCGCCATGGCGTGACGACTCAAGCCGATACGCTCTTGGAATATCTTCGCCAAGTGAAGGACATGGGATTTTCGCCTAAGCGATTCTGTGTGAAGGACATAGAGGAAAATCTTCAGCGAATGAGAAACCTGGACTTCGATGAAAAGCACTCTATCAATCAGGTGTTGGGATGCTTGGAGTACCAACTCACCAAGGCTTACTTGCGCTATTCGGCTGGTCAGCGATTCGGTTATCTTAACCCTACCTACCTTTTCAATAGGATAGATACCTTGAAGCCCAACAGACCTGATACCATCAAGCGGGCTGTAAGATACCGAGGCTTGTTTGATGTCAAGATGGAACATGCTGGGCAACAATTCTTTGTCTTAGCCTTGCGCAAGATAACCACCGATTCCGTGCCAGCGTTCCTACGAGATATACAACCGAAAAGTCCTTTCTATCTCGCACTTCTCGATGATTACAAGACAGGTGAAGGTGACAAAGCTTGGCGAGCTAGGGTGTGGTGCAATATGGAGAGAAGCCGTTGGCGTCTTGCCGATTCTCCAGACAAGCACAAGCGATATGTGTTGGTGAACATTCCATCGTTTCATCTGATGGCGGTCGATAACAAGGATACTCTCTCGATGCGCATCGGATGTGGTAGTTATGCCACCAAGACGCCGCTCTTGACGAGTGCCATCAAGCGTATGGATGTCAATCCGAAATGGATCGTGCCACGAAGCATCGTGGAGAAAGATATGATACATTACTTCAGCCGTTCGTATTGTGAACGTCGTGGGTTCTACGTGATGGATCGCTCTACGGGCAAGGAGGTGGATATGAATCTCGTGCATCGTGGCATGTTGCTCGACAAGCAGTACGCTATCGTGCAACGAGGAGGAAAGGGCAACAGCCTCGGCAGACTCATCTTCAGATTCGACAATAATTTCTCCGTCTATCTGCATGATACGCCGAGCCGTGATTTCTTCAACCAGACAGATCGAGGTGTATCGCATGGTTGCGTGAGAGTGGAAAAGCCATTTGAGTTGGCAAAGTTCATCCTGAAAGACAAGGATGAGAAGTTCTTCGAGAACCTCAACTATTGTATGACTGCCGATTCTCTCACCGAGAAAAAACGTATCATCGGTTCGGTGAAGGTGAAACCAGCGTTGCCACTCTTCCTCACATATTATACGCTCTATCCGCTGAATGGAGAGAAAAAGTCGGGGTGGGTGAGCTACCCTGATGTGTATGGATACGACAAGGTAATCTACGATTTCTTGATGAGAAATTATCGCTGATAACTGCGATGATATAAAGAGAACAACATAAGATTTTGAAAAGAGAACATGATAAGTGACAAAGAACTAGTTAGCCTGCTCTGTGACCCTACAACTCGTAGCGAGGGGTTCTCGGCGATGGTGCGCCAGTATAGTGAACAGCTATACTGGAAGGTTCGTCATATCGTTCTCAACCATGATGATACTGATGATGTTCTTCAGAATACCTTCCTCAAGGCATGGAAGAGTCTCGATACCTTTCAGGGAAAATCCTCTATCAGTACTTGGCTCTATCGCATCGCCATCAACGAGTCGCTTGATTTTCTGAGGAAGCAAAAGACGGCTAGCAGCATCAGTGCCGATGAGGATATGAGTGTCGCCAACAAACTCCTGGCAGACGAGTACTTCGATGGAGATGAGATGCAAGCCCTCTTGCAAGAGGCGGTGGCACAACTGCCGGATGTGCAGAAGACCGTGTTTACGATGAAGTATTATGATGAGATGAAATATTCGGAAATCAGTAGCGTCTTGCATACGACGGAAGGAGCGCTCAAGGCATCTTATCATCTCGCCGTCAAGAAAATAACAGAATATTTTGCACGTAGGGGTTAAACCTTTGCAATAGTGAAACGTCACATTATTATAAAAAAGGAATAGGATTATGTTGAAGGAAGAAAAAATACTGAAAGATAAGTTTGGTACGGCGAATCATTTCACGGTGCCAGAGGGTTATTTCGACTCCTTTGCAGAAAAGTTGATGGAGAGTTTGCCTGCCCCAGAACCTCAGGTGATAGAGATGCGGGCTGCTTCTTGGTGGTCTCGCTTACCTTTGCGCAAGATAGCTGTCGCGGCTAGTGTTGCTGCGGTGGTAGGCTTAGGCTCGCTGTTCTTTACTCATCAGCAAGCTAGTCAGCAGCCAGAGATGGCGCATGTCAATTTGGTGGAGCGTGTGTCAAGCAATGATGAGAACAGATCGTTTGACGTGATGGCTGACTATGCCATGATTGATAACCAGGACATTTACGCTTCTCTAGCGGCTGGATTGTAGTAGCAAACTTAAATAACTAAAATCAATGATAAGAAGAAATTGCGATTTGCGTGGAGTGAACCATTTAAGAAGATGGGTACTTTCACTATTGATAATGATGGTGGTGATGGGTGTGAATGCCCAACCTCCCAAGAAACGCCCACCATTCAATCCTGCCAAGTTTGAGGCTGACTTGGAAAAATACATCGCCACTCACGCCTGTCTGTTGCCATCTGAGTCTGCAAAGTTTTTTCCCGTCTATAGGGAGATGATGAAGAAGCAACGCATGATGTTTGACGAGATGCGCAAGTTCAGGGAGTTCACGCCTCGTGACAATGAGGGATGTGCCGAGTCGATTCGCCGACTGGACGAGCTCGATATTCGGATGAAACAACTGCAGCAGGAATATCATTCTCGATTTATGACCATTCTGCCTGCCAAGAAGGTGCTGAGCATCATCAAGGCGGAGGAACAATTCCATCGACAGATATTCAAGAAGATGAGATAGCATCGCAGCAGCAGTCATCCTGAGAATGGACGGAAAAGCATAGACAATAACAGTAAAATCAATCGCAAAAGTATTATTATGAAATATTTTTGCGATTTTTTTTTGTTCTTTCCCCAATTTGTTGTAATTTTGCACATCAGAAATCATATATTTAATATAATAATGTATAGAACGAATACTTGTGGAGAGCTTAGACTCTCTGATGCAGGCAAGGAAGTAACGCTTGCAGGATGGGTTCAGCGCTCACGTAAGATGGGTGGTATGACCTTCGTCGATGTACGTGACCGTTATGGTATCACCCAGATTGTCTTCAATGAGGCAGACAACAAGGAATTGTGCGACGCAGCCAACAAGTTGGGTCGTGAATTTTGTATCCAGGTTAAGGGTGTGGTAAGCGAGCGCCAGAGCAAGAATCCTAAGATGGACACTGGCGACATTGAGATTCTCGCCAAGGAACTCAATGTGCTTTCTCAGAGCTTGACTCCTCCTTTCACTATAGAGGACAACACCGATGGTGGCGACGATATTCGTATGAAGTATCGTTATCTCGACTTGCGCCGTCCTAGCGTACGCAAGAACCTTGAGTTGCGTCACCGCATGACCATTTTGATCAGAAATTTCCTCGACAACTATAACTTCATGGAGGTGGAGACACCTATCCTGATTGGTAGTACTCCAGAAGGCGCACGCGATTTCATCGTTCCTTCTCGTATGAACCCAGGACAGTTCTATGCTCTTCCTCAGAGTCCTCAGACCTTGAAGCAGCTCTTGATGGTGGCTGGCTTTGACCGTTACTTCCAGATTGCCAAGTGCTTCCGTGATGAGGACCTTCGTGCTGACCGTCAGCCTGAGTTTACTCAGATTGACTGCGAGATGAGTTTCGTTGACCAGGATGATGTCATCAACCTCTTCGAGGAGATGGCTCGTCACTTGTTCAAGGAGATTCGTGGCGTAGAGCTTCCTAAGCTCCAGCAGATGACTTGGCATGAGGCTATGAAGCGTTTCGGTAGCGATAAGCCAGACTTGCGTTTCGGTATGGAGTTCGTAGAGTTGAAAGATGCTTTCGCAGGCAAGGGTAGCTTCTCTGTATTCGATGAGGCTAAGTATATCGGTGGTATCTGTGTTCCTGGTTGCGCTGACTATAGCCGCAAGCAGCTCAACGAGTTGACCGACTTCGTGAAGCGTCCACAGGTAGGTGCCAAGGGCTTGGTATATATCAAGTACAATGCTGATGGCACTGTGAAGAGTAGCATCGATAAGTTCTACTCTCCAGAGGAACTCGCTGAGATCAAGACCGTGATGGGTGCCAAGGATGGCGACCTCGTCTTGATTTTGAGTGGTGATAATGCCAACAAGACACGTATCCAGTTGTGCTCTTTGCGTCTGGAGATGGGCGATCGTTTGGGTCTCCGTGACAAGAACGTGTTCAAGTGCTTGTGGATTATCGACTTCCCTCTCTTCGAGTGGAGTGATGAGGAGCAGCGCTTGATGGCTACTCACCATCCATTCACTATGCCTAACCCAGATGATATCCCATTGCTCGATGAGCATCCTGAGCAGGTGCGTGCCAAGGCTTACGACTTCGTATGTAATGGTATCGAAGTAGGTGGTGGTTCTTTACGTATTCACGATACTCAGTTGCAGGAGAAGATGTTCGAGGTGCTCGGTTTCACTCCAGAGCGTGCCGAGGCTCAGTTTGGTTTCTTGATGAACGCCTTCAAGTATGGAGCACCACCTCACGCAGGTCTTGCTTTCGGTTTGGATCGTTTCGTCAGCATCTTGGCTGGTCTCGATAGCATCCGTGACTGCATCGCATTCCCTAAGAACAACTCTGGTCGTGACGTCATGCTCGATGCACCATCTGCCGTAGATCAGAAACAGTTGGATGAATTGGAAATCAAGCTTGACTTGAAAGCTTAATAGAATATTGTGCCGCATTTCTTGATTTAAGTCAAGAAATGCGGCACTTTTGTGTTTGTCGCAATAGATTTTTCTGAAAAAATACTAAATAATCAGATTATATTTGTAATTTTGCTGACGAATACAAAGGGAGCTCGCTTTGGTGGCGTACTTTGATATGTCTCTCAGCGTTCGTTCTGACAAGAAACTCCTAATATATTATTAATATACTTTAAAAATGGTAGAAAAGAAAGCAACAACAAAGACAGCAGCCAAGAAGACTGCTACTAAGGCTCCTGCAGCTAAGAAGGCTCCAGCAGCTAAGAAGACAACAGCTAAGAAGGAAGTAGTTTTCCTGAACGCTGAGAACGCAGGTTTCAGAGCTGGTGACGTTTACCAGGCTTTGGCAGCATCTGAGAAGGCTCTTTCTCTCGCAGAAGTAGCAAAAGCAGCTAACATTTCAGTAGAGGATGCACTCCTCGGTATTGGTTGGCTTCTCAAGGAAGGTAAGATTAAGGACGAGGACAACAAGGTTGCGCTCGCTTAATTCTTTCTTACAATCATAAGGAGCTGCGACACTCTTCTAAGAAATAGTGTCGCAGCTTTTTGTTTCTTATGACAGTTGCGTCTGCACTGTCGTCCTTAACGTCTAGCATGAACTTTGACAATGAGATTTTAAGGGTCTTGACTTTGGCTGGTTCCAAAGGACTGAAGACCGAAAAGGTGGCTCGCCACGTATTCAATGCTTGTAATTCAATGTTTACTCCATTGAACTACAAGGATGTTCATGCCTATGTATCCCAATTTCTTATCAAGTGTTCCAAGGATGCTCTTTCTGTCATTGAGAAAGGGGAGGGACATGGTATCTATCGCATCAACTTCAGTAACCAAAAGGCCCAGCAGCTACTTTTGAAATTCTCTCCTCATGATGAGGGGAGCGATAAGCCTGAGGAGGACGCTCTTGAGTTGAAGGAGCAAGGTCCTTCTTTGTTTGACTAAGCATTGTTCCTTTTTTTTCTCAAAATATACCCAGTTTTTTTCAGTGAATAATTTTTTTTAGGGGGAAATAGTCGCTCGTGCGTAATATATAATAAAGAAGTAACTATAAAACGAACGATTATGGCTAGAAGATATTTACTAGGTTTTGATGTCGGTTCCAGCTCAGTGAAAGCTTCATTGACCGACGTAGAGAGTGGTGAAATTGCAGCATCAGCTTTTTATCCTGATCACGAGGCACCTATCATGGCTGTCAAGGCTGGTTGGGCAGAGCAAGACCCTCAGATGTGGTGGGAGAATGCTAAGTTGTCGCTCAAGAAAATCATGGCAGAGACAGGTGCCAAGGGCGAGGACATCCTTGCCATCGGTATCTCTTATCAGATGCATGGCTTGGTATGCGTGGACAAGAATCAGCAAGTGCTTCGCCCAAGTATCATCTGGTGTGACTCTCGCGCCGTGCCTTATGGCGAGAAAGCTTTCCACGACTTGGGTGAGGATTTGTGCTTGAGAAACTTGCTCAACTCTCCAGGTAACTTTACCGCTTCCAAGTTGGCATGGGTCAAGGAGAATGAGCCAGAGCTCTTCGACAAGATTGACAAGATTATGTTGCCAGGCGACTACTTGGCTATGAAACTCTCTGGCGAGGTGAAGACGACCATCAGCGGTCTTTCCGAGGGAATGATGTGGGACTTTGCTGCCAAGAAACCAGCTAAGTTCTTGTTGGATTACTTCGGCTTCGATGAGAGCATGATCGCTGATGTAGTACCTACTTTCTCTGTTCAGAGTGTCGTGTCAAAGGCTGCTGCTGAAGAGCTGGGACTCAAGGAGGGCACACCTATTTCATATCGTGCCGGTGACCAGCCAAACAATGCAGTCAGCTTAAATGTGTTCAACCCTGGTGAAATCGCTAGTACAGCTGGTACGTCAGGTGTGGTTTATGGTGTCTTGGGTGATGTCAACTATGACCCTAAGAGCCGTGTCAATACATTTGCTCATGCCAACTACACCACAGATCTCGACCGCCTGGGTGTTCTCCTCTGCATCAATGGAACGGGTATCTTGAATGCTTGGGTACATCGCAATGTAACTCCTGACGTAAGTTATGCTGATATGAACGACTTGGCTGCCAGCGTGCCAATCGGCAGTGAGGGTGTCAAGATTATTCCATTTGGAAATGGTGCGGAGCGTGTGCTTCAGAACCAAGAGGTGGGTTGCTCTATCCGTGGTATCAACTTCAACAAGCATAATCGTGCTCACATCGTACGTGCTGCTCAGGAAGGCATCGTCTTCAGTTTCTGCTATGGTATGGAAATCATGCAGCAGATGGGTATGGACATCAAGAAGATTCACGCAGGAAAGGCAAATATGTTCCTCAGTCCTTTGTTCCGTGATACATTGGCAGGTGTGAGTGGTGCAACTATCGAACTCTATGAGACCGATGGTAGTGCGGGTGCTGCCAAGGGTGCAGGTATCGGTGCAGGAATCTACAAGGATCACGATGAGGCATTCGCAACCCTGAAGAAACTTGCTGTTATAGAGCCAGACGAGGCAAACCGTTCTGCTTACTTGGAGGCTTACGCTCAGTGGAAGAAAGAATTGAAATCCGTTGTCAAAGAATAAACTGACTTTTGAAGTGCTTATCCGATCTTCGCCAATGAGTCATCTGATGGGCACTCGAAGTTAAAACAGAATGATTATGCAACTTTTGTATTAAAAATAGATAGGGCAGGGAAAATTCCCTGCCCTAAATTTGTTTGATTAGTTTTTTTTTGCTACCTTTGCGCATTATTAAGTAAAAATAATTAGTTTATGGCTAACAATAATAATCACTTGGTCATTATGGCTGGTGGAGTAGGCAGTAGATTTTGGCCTATGAGCACCGAGGATAAACCAAAGCAGTTTATCGATGTGCTGGGAACTGGACGTTCATTACTTCAGCTCACCTTCGATCGTTTTGAGGGAGTGTGCTCTCCTGAGAACGTGTGGGTGGTGACAAACAAGAAATATGCAGACTTGGTACATGAGCAGTTGCCTGAGATACCCGAAAGCAATATCCTCAAGGAACCATGTCGTAGAAATACGGCTCCTTGTGTGGCATATATCAGTTGGCGCATCAAGGAGAAGGATGCCAAGGCAAATATTGTCGTGACTCCTTCTGACCATATCGTTACTAACTGCAATGAGTTCCGACGTGTCATTACTTCTGCCTTGAAGTTTACTGGCGAGACTGATAGCATTGTGACATTGGGTATGAAGCCTACTCGTCCTGAGACGGGATATGGTTATATCCAGGGAGACTTGAGCATACCTTCTGCACGTAACAAGGAAATCTATCGTGTCGATCAGTTCCATGAGAAGCCAGCTCTTGAGACTGCCATGAAGTACATCAAGGATAAGAATTTCTTCTGGAATGCCGGCATCTTCATCATGAGTGCGGCTACTATCGTCAACGCTTTCCGTGTGTATCAGCCAGGCATCGCCAAGATATTCGAGAGCATGCGTAGCATCTATGGCACAGACAAGGAGCAGGAACAGGTGGATTTGAAATATCCTGAGTGTGAGAATATTTCCATCGACTATGCGATTATGGAGAAAGCTGAGGAAATATTCGTGTTCCCAGCCGACTTCGGTTGGAGCGACTTGGGTACCTGGGGAAGTTTGCTGATGCAATCTCATAGAGACTTGAATGGAAATGCTACCATTGGTAATAATATCCAGATGATAGAGTCGAAGAACAATATTGTGCATACACTCGGTGAGAAGAAAGTAGTTATCCAAGGACTCGATGGCTATATCGTGGCAGAGGAAGATGGCACACTCTTGATTTGTAAGATGAGCGAAGAGCAGCGCATCAAGAGTTTTTCTGGATTGAATTGATCATATCTTGGTAGAATTTCAGTTATATAATCAAAAAAGACGTACTCGCAAATAATCGAGTACGTCTTTTTTATGATTTGTTGCTGATGTTTTAAGTGCAAGCTGAACTCATCACCAACCATTACTTATTCTTTTTCAATCCCTTGTAAGCCAAGAATGCTACGACGATGGCAACGAGTGCTAAGATGATGTAGCCCAGCTCATGACTGTATTTCAGTGCTTGCTGATATACATCGTTGGTGGTCTTGTAGTCGGTGTAATGGTAGATGCCCCAACCTATGAAAGCCAAGACGGTGTTCCAAACTCCCGCACCGATGGTGGTGAAGAGGAGGAATTTGCCTACGTGCATACCCGACAAACCAGCAGGGATACTAATCAACTGTCTTACGGCAGGTACCAGTCTTCCAAAGAAAGTGGATGCAGCTCCATGCTCACGGAAGAAGTTCTCAGCTTTTTCTACGGCAGGACGATCTATCAAACACATATGACCGATACGGCTATCTGCAAAGCGATAAATGATAGGGCGACCCAACCATTTTGCAATGTAGTAGTTGATGAGTGCACCGATGTTTGCACCGACTGTCGCAAAGACAATCACCAAGACGAAGTTTAATCCACTATTAGGATCCATTGCCTTCCATGCAGCTGGAGGCACGACCACTTCTGATGGGAAAGGGACAAATGAACTCTCGATAGCCATAAACAAGGTGACGACCCAGTAGTTCAAATTGTCCAATATCCAAAGAAACAATTCTGCGGAATTCATGATTCTTGTTTGTTTCTATGTTCTAGATTACTTGTTCTGTTTAGCCCAAGCATCCTTCAAGCCCACAGTCTTGTTGAAGATAGGCTTCTCGTTGGTAGAGTCGAGGTCTGCCATGAAGTAGCCGATGCGCTGGAACTGGAGATACTCGCCTGGCTTCTTGCTAGCAGCATACTCTTCCACATAACAGTTGGTGAATACGTGCAAGCTCTCAGGGTTGAGCAACTCTCTGAAGTCACGCTCGTCTGCAGATGGATTCTCGATGTTGAACAAGCGGTCGTACTCACGAACCTCAGCCTTTACGCAGTGGTCGGCAGATACCCAGTGGAGAGTACCCTTCACCTTGCGGTTGGCACCTTCCATGCCGCTCTTGCTGGTAGGGTCGTACTCAGCCTGAATCTCGATGACGTTGCCATTCTCATCCTTGGTGCAGCCTGTACACTTCACGATGTAAGCGTTCTTCAATCTAACCTCCTTGCCTGGAGTCATACGGAAGAACTTCTTAGGAGCATCCTCCATGAAGTCGGCACGCTC
>SAMEA104315437__coassemble_614_pt1 | contig 15720 bp, 14 predicted proteins | sample SAMEA104315437__metabat2_high_PE_027 | metagenome-assembled genome bin SAMEA104315437 (sample SAMEA104315437) | gut metagenome | biome: Monkey gut; feature: monkey-associated habitat; material: faeces | place: China | collected 2013
CTTCTTCAAGAGGTCGCGAGCATCCATATTGTATTTAATATCTTTAGCCATAATAATTCAATTTATAAATTATAAATAATAATGTATATAATGTAACGTATAATTTACGATTTAATATTCATCATTTATACATTACTCCTCTACCACTGCGAGTACATCGCTCTGACGCATCATCATGTACTTGGTGCCATCGAACTCAAGTTCTGTACCAGCATACTTGCCGTAAAGAACGGTATCACCTTCCTTGAGAATCATCTCTTCATCCTTAGTACCCTTGCCTGTAGCAATGACCTTACCACGCTGTGGTTTCTCCTTTGCTGTATCAGGGATAATGATTCCACCTACTTTTTCTTCAGCTGGTGCAGGAAGTACCAGCACTCTGTCTGCTAATGGTTTAATGTTCATGATTCTATGTTTTTAATTGTTATTACTTATGTTTAAGTCGTGCTTTTAATACTCAATGGCATCCGCTCGACACCCACGCCCTATACGAAAAACGTGCCAAAGCGTCATTACTGACACTTTGGCACGTATATAGACTGACAATTTTGTCAATTTCCACCTTTCTGCGACATTACTTCTTCCCTTTGGAAGACTTTGCCTTGGATGCTTTTTCGATAGCTGCCTTATTTTGAGCCTCATCTGCTTTCAACGTCTCATAGACGATGCCAGCCAATTTCTCAGCTCCCTTGGCATTTGGATGGATGCCATCGCCCAACATCATGTCCTTATATATATATAAGGTGTGGAGGTCGATGAAACCGCACTTGTTCTTCTTGACGAGCTTTTGGATAATAGGCATTTCACCATTCACGATGACACTGTCGTTGATTGTCCAACTTCCCTTGAAGGCAGGGATTGGGGAACAGAGATAAATCTTAGGTTTGCTTGGCAACGCCTTCAATGTATCAATCATCGCTTGCATACTCTGCTGATATTCCTCAGCACCCTTCGCCCAATTATGGGTCTTGGAATCATTGGTGCCCAACTTGATGACAACAACGTTTGGTTGGAATGCCTGTGCATCCTTCCAAGCCAACTCCCTCATATAAGGAAGGTCGCCCTTGTTCATCATCGTACGAGCAGACACACCGAAGTTTTTCACCTCGTAGCCTTTGCCCAACTTCTTCTGCAACTGAGCAGGATAGCCCTTCGCCTCAGCATTCATGATACCAAATCCATCGGTGATGGAGTTGCCGATACAAGCTACTCGGATGGCGTTTGGATTAGGTTTTGGCAAACTGCGAAGCCATGCTGTCAAGTCATCCACCATCTGCTCATGGTGAGCAAAGCCATGCTGAGCATCACGGAAGCCCCAGCCATGACCACCTGAAGGATAAACATGCAACTCACAGTTATTGCCAGCCTTGTGCATCGCCGTATAATAAGCCACACCATTAGTAACAGGAGGCACAGCATTGTCGTCGTTTGACATCATCAAGATGGCAGGAGGAGTCAAGTGACCACGCACTTGCTTCTCATTAGACCACTCATCCACCAACTTCTGGTTCTTGACACCCTCACGTCCCAAGAGGTTGATACTGGAACCACCATGTCCAGTTCTAGGATTCATAGAGATAACCGGATAGAAGAGAATGGAGAAGTTAGGGCGAGCGTCATAGTCGGCATGGGTGCTGACAGAAGAAGCCAAGTGACCACCTGCCGAGAAGCCCATGATACCGATGTCCTCCTTGTTGAGGTTCCATACTTGCGCACTGTCTCGCAAGGTTCTCATAGCATGATAGGCATCATCGATAGGGATGGTATATTCACCATGTGGCATACGATATTTCAGGATGAAGAAAGCAATGCCCTGCTTGTTGAAATACTCCGCCCACTGATGTCCCTCATGATCCATGGCCAGATGGGAATAACCACCTCCTGGACAATCCAAGACGGCACGACCGGTAGGGTTCTGTGGCAAATAACAGGTGATTTCACTCTGTCCATCCACACTATTCTTGACGACAAACTTGCGTGCTGTCGATTGAGCAGACATACAACTCACGAAAGTACATGCCATCAAAGACATCACTAATATTTTCTTTTTCATTTCAGTTAGTTTGATAGATTGATAATTTGAAATAGCATATTGCAGAGCCACTTTCACCTAGCTCTGCAATACATTATTATATAATAGGGGTCAGCTTAGTCGAAGAAACCAGGCTGATGATATTCGATACCCAATTCACGATCGACGGTAGCGAGGATGCCCTGTACCTGTCCCATGGCAAAGGCACGGCCCAAGAAGCTATAGCCAGCATTGTAGCCACGATTCTCGTCGCCCAACATACACATACCATGATCGACACGCATTGGCAAGTTAGGGTTGGTCTTCTCGAAGATGCGAGCCAACTCTATCAAGTCGGCACGACCACCCAGGTGACTAGCCTCCGTGAAGTCACCATTAGGGAAGATGTGGCAAGAACGCAAGTGAACGAACCAAGTGCGGTCGGCATACTTCTTGGCAAGTTCCACCACATTGTTGTGGGCACCTGCAGAAAGACTGCCGGCACAGAAGGTCAAGCCATTGTGCTTATTGTTGACAGCATTCAAGAACCACTTGATGTCCTCGTCGCAAGTCACGATGCGTGGCAAGCCCAAGATTGGGAATGGAGGATCGTCAGGGTGAACACACATATACATATCGCACTCCTCACAAGTTGGCATGATGGCATCGAGGAAGTAGCGCATATTCTCACGCAATTGCTCCTTGGTGATACCTTTATATAAAGAGAGCAACTGACGGAAGAGTTCCACAGGGCGCTCATCACCCTCCTTGATGTTACCATTCACGAAGCCCTGGGTCTTCACGATGATGGTATCTACCAAGTTGTGGTCATCCTCTGGAGTCATCTTCTCCTTCAGTTCTGCCACCTCTTTTAATATATCACGTCCCATCTCCTTGCCTTTCGCAGCCCAATCAGCCTCGGCACCCTCACGCTTCAAGATATGGATATCGAAGTAAGCGAACTGAGGGAAAGAGAAGTACAAGTTGGTAGAGCCATTCGGATTTGGGTGATTCAAGTCGGTACGAGCCCAGTCGAGCACAGGCATGAAGTTGTAGCAGATGGTATGAATACCCTCAGCCGACAAGTTGCGCAAGCTCTCCTTGTAACGTTCGATCTGCTCATCACGATCAGGACCAGCATACTTGATGCTCTCGACAACAGGGAGCGATTCCACCACGCTCCATCTCATGCCGTAGCTCTCAATGTATTCACGGAGGTCACGGATTTTCTCACGAGTCCACACTTCACCATTAGGTACATCATGAAGGGCTGTTACGATGCCCTCCACACCAATTTCTTTCAACATGGCCAAGGTAATCTTATCATTCTTACCAAACCATCTCCAAGTTCTTTCCATAATTTATTTTAATTATTAGTTTTTATCTGTGTGCAAAGATAATCAATTTTCTGTTAAGTCAAAGTTATATTTTCATCATTTTTTTGTGATTTTGTACAAATAACTTGGGTATTTGTTTCTTTTTTACTATTTTTGCAGAAGATTCTAATAAATAACGTAATATTGACGTATCATGGAACAGTTCTTTAAATCTGTAGCCGCCACCATTGTCGGCATATTTGCCTTTGGAGTCATCATGATTATCTTTGGCTTCATCTGCCTCTTCGGCATGGTTGCATCAAGCAGCGGAACCCCATCCCTGCAGGATAATTCTGTCATGGTACTGAAACTCCAAGGCGAGATTTCAGACAAGGCGGAAGAAGACTGGCTGGGTGAAATCACTGGCAACCAGTTCAACCAACTGGGCATGAACAAGATACTTTCCGCTATCCATAAAGCTAAAAAGGAAGACAAGGTCAAAGGCATCTATCTAGAGACGGGGGTCCTACAAACCGACTATGCCACTCTACAGGAAATCAGAGGTGCCCTTGCCGATTTCAAGAAGAGCGGCAAGTGGATTATCGCATACGGCGACAACTTCTCACAAGGTGGCTACTACCTGTCTTCGGTAGCCAACAAGGTATATGTGAACCCTGAAGGCAACATCGACTGGCATGGCATTGCATCGCAAACTCAATATATTAAAGATGTGGCAGCTAAGTTTGGTGTCCATTTCACAGTGGTCAAGGTGGGCAAATACAAGAGCTTCACAGAAATGTACACTGAAGACAAGATGAGCGATGCCAATCGCGAACAAGTTTCTCGATACATCAATGGATTATGGCAACAGATTCTCACTGAAGTTTCTGCATCTCGCAACATCAACAAGGACTCACTCAATCATTATGCTGATGGCATTATGGCTTTCGAGGATTCCCAACTGTTGAAGTCACGCAAACTGGTGGATGGTTTCTGCTATTATGACGAAATCAGAGACGTCGTAAAGAAACAGCTAGGCTTGAAAAGCGATGAGAAGATTCACCAAGCAAGCATGGACGACGTGAATGCAGCTGTCGAGGACGGCAATGCCTTGGGCGACCAGATTGCCGTTTACTATTGCCAAGGCAACATCGTGAGCGCTGCATCTTCCAGCCTATATGGAAGCGGACAAGAGATTGTGAGCAAGCAAGTTATCAAGGACTTACAAGAACTTGGAGACGACGACAACATCAAGGCTGTTGTACTCCGCATCAACTCCGGTGGCGGCGAGGCGTATGCTTCCGAACAGCTATGGAGAGCCGTCAGCATGCTCAATAAGAAGAAACCTGTCGTCGTATCCATGGGAGGAATGACAGCTTCGGGCGCATACTATATGAGTATGGGAGCCAGATATGTGATGGCTCAACCTACCACCCTCACTGGCAGCATCGGAATCTTCGGTGCATTGCCAGACTGGAGCGACTTGATGACACAGAAACTCGGTTTCAAGTATGACGAAGTGAAGACCAACCGTCATAGTTCATACGGTACTGCTGGTTCTACTCGCCATTGGACCCCAGAGGAAATCGGCATACTCCAAGCCAATGTGAACCGTGGCTATGCCTTGTTCCGCAAACGTGTAGCCGATGGAAGGAAATTGCCTGTCGAGCAAGTAGAGCAAATAGCGCAAGGACGTGTTTGGTTGGGTACTGATGCCAAGAGCATCAAACTCGTAGATGGTCTCGGCAATCTCAATGATGCCATAGCCAAGGCTGCGCAACTAGCCAAGATTTCCGACTATGGTACCCAAGAATACCCAGCATCTGCCGATTGGATGGACCAGTTGCTTGACAGAGTATCAGGCACTAGCGGTTCCTATCTTGACGAACAGTTGAGACTTACCTTAGGCGACCTCTACAAACCATTTATGACGATTCGCAACATGAAGGAGAAGGAACCCGTTCAAGCTACACTCCCATTCATGCTGAACATCCAATAGCTTGGAACATACATAAAATTTGGAATAAATATATAATAAGGTATAATATATAATAAGGTGTAAGCAATCCTCAAAGAAAGGAATATGATTCATGAGAACAGAAGGTGACTTAATAAAAATCAACGATTGGTTACTGCCACTGAGTTGGATATATGGCATCATAGTAAGATTTCGCAACTGGCTCTTCGACATTGGTCTGAAGAAAAGTAAAGCGTTCTCCATTCCGACCATCTCTGTTGGTAATATCACCGTGGGAGGCTCTGGCAAGACCCCTCACGTGGAGTACCTCGTTCGCCTTTTACACAACAAGGTTAAGATAGCCGTTCTCTCTCGTGGTTACAAGAGAAAAAGCCATGGATATGTACTTGCGGAAGAAGACACGATCATGACCGACATCGGCGACGAGCCATTCCAGATGCACTCGAAGTTCAAGGACATCTACGTTGCCGTAGATACCAAACGAGTTCGTGGAATAGAGCATCTGCAAAGTGACGAGGCAACTAAAGACGTAGATGTCATCTTGCTAGACGATGCCTTCCAGCATCGCTACGTAAAACCGGGCATCAACATTCTCTTGGTAGATTACCATCGCCTCATCATCTACGACAAAATGCTGCCTGCCGGAAGATTACGAGAGCCGCTCAGTGGCAAGAACCGTGCAGACATCGTCATCATCACCAAGTGCCCGAAAGACTTGAAACCGATGGAGTTCAGAGTACTTACCAAGGCTATGAACCTCTATCCTTTCCAAAAGCTATACTTCACCTGCATCAACTATGATACACCAAGAGGAGTATTTGAGGACACAACGATCGACTTGGAGCAACTGAAAGAATACAACGTATTGTTGCTCACTGGCATTGCATCCCCTAAGCAGATGGAACACGACCTCAAGCCTAAGGTGAAGAGTATGACATCCCTATCCTTCGGCGACCACCATCACTTCAAGGAGAAAGATGTGGACCGTATCAACGAGACCTTCGAGTCGATACCAGAGCCTCGCATCATCATCACTACTGAAAAAGATGCCGTCAGACTCAGAGAGACAGCAGGTCTTTATGAGAAAGCCAAGGAAAGCATGTACGAACTCCCTATCAAGGTAAGTTTCATGCTCGAACAAGAAGAAAACTTTAACGAAAAAATAATAAGCTATGTACGAAAGAATTCAAGAAACAGCATCCTGGCTAAAAGAAAGGATGACCACAAGTCCGAAGACGGCAATCATTCTGGGAACAGGCCTCGGACAATTAGCTTCAGAAATAACTGATAGTTACGAATTCCCATACAGTGAGATACCTAACTTCCCTGTATCTACAGTGGAAGGACATGCTGGCAAACTCATATTTGGCAAGTTGGGTGGCAAGGACATCATGGCTATGGAAGGCCGCTTCCATTTCTATGAGGGCTACAACATGAAGGAAGTGACCTTCCCAGAGCGAGTGATGTATGAGTTGGGCATCAAGACCCTCTTCGTGAGCAACGCCTCTGGTGGTATGAACCCTTCTTTCAAGATTGGCGACCTCATGATCATCGACGATCACATCAACTTTTTCCCTGAGCATCCATTGCACGGCAAGAACTTCCCTACCGGTCCTCGTTTCCCTGATATGCACGAGGCATATGCCCATGAGCTTCGCGACCTCGCCGACGAGATTGCCAAGGAGAAAGGCATTGAGGTAAAACATGGAGTCTATATCGGTGTACAGGGTCCTACCTTCGAGACACCAGCCGAGTATCGCATGTACCATCTGTTGGGCGCTGACGCTGTGGGTATGAGCACCGTACCAGAGGTCATTGTGGCTCGTCATTGTGGCATCAACGTGTTTGGCATCAGTATCATCACAGACCTTGGCGGCTTCGACGTTCCAGTGGAAGTGAGTCACGAGGAGGTTCAGAAAGCTGCCAACGAGGCTCAGCCTAAGATGACAGAGATCATGCGCGAGATGATTCGCCGCTCTTAATTATCAATTTTAAATTATCAATTATAAATTGGATATAGCAAAGTTGGGTGAGTTTGGTCTTATCGACCACCTCACCAAAGGATATGAGAACAAGAACGCTTCCACCATCTATGGTGTAGGTGACGACTGTGCCGTCATGCACTATCCCGACAAGGAAGTGTTGGTGACGAGCGACATGCTCATGGAAGGTGTCCACTTCGACCTCACCTACATCGACTTGCAGCATTTAGGCTACAAGAGTGCGATGGTGAACATCAGTGACATCTTTGCCATGAACGGAACGCCTCGACAAATGGTAGTAAGTTTGGCATTGAGCAAGCGTTTCAAGGTGGAAGATGTCGAAGAGTTCTACAAAGGCTTGCGTATGGCATGTGACAAGTGGGGCATCGACATCGTGGGTGGAGACACCACCTCTTCCTATACGGGTCTAGCCATCAGCATCACTTGCATCGGCGAAGCCAACAAAGAGGACATTGTCTATCGCAATGGTGCCAAAGAGACAGACCTCATCTGTGTAACAGGTGACCTCGGCGCTGCCTATATGGGACTCCAACTCCTGGAAAGAGAAAAAGCCGTCTATTACGGACAGGTGGAAGACATCCGAAAGAAAATCGCCGAGGCTAAGGCTAACGGAGAGACCCAACGACTCGCCGCACTCAACCAAGACCTTGCAAACATGCGCAATTTCGAACCAGACTTCGCTGGCAAGGAATACTTGTTGCAACGCCAACTTCAACCAGAGGCTCGTGGCGACATCATCGCCCAACTGCGTGAGGCAGGCATTCGTCCTACGGCAATGATGGATATCAGCGATGGACTCAGCAGCGAGCTGATGCACATCTGCGAACAAAGTCACTGCGGCTGCCGTGTCTATGAGAAGAACATTCCAATCGACTATCAGACAGCAGTACAGGCAGAAGAGTTCAACATGAATCTCACCACTTGTGCGATGAACGGTGGTGAAGACTACGAGCTCCTCTTCACCGTTCCTATCGGCGACCATGCCAAGATAGAGGAAATGGAGGGAGTCAAGCAGATAGGTTACATCACACAAGAGAACCTAGGCAAGATGCTCATCACAAGAGATGGACAGGAGTTCGAGCTAAAGGCTCAAGGATGGAATCCATTGAAAGACTAGCATCTTTTAGTTAATAAATATTAAGTAAGAGAAAATCTTTCGATTTCTCTTGCTTAATTCAAAAACTTGTTGTACCTTTGCAACCGCAAAAAGAAAATGGTGCCATAGCTCAGTTGGTAGAGCAAAGGACTGAAAATCCTTGTGTCCCCGGTTCGATTCCTGGTGGTACCACTCCTCCTTTCATTTAGGCGGTTTCTGACTTCGGTTAGAGCCGCCTTTTTTGCATTTATCGCATGAGAGGAATATACCCATTAACAATACAAACAAGAATATAAACAAACCAAACTTAAAAACTTATGAAAAAGATTTTGTTATCCCTACTGGCTATCTTAGGCATGGCTACGACTTATGCCCAAGACTACAGCAAGTATTACCAGAACTTGCCGGTACAGATGTCACAGCCTACCCTTCCCTCCATTCCTGCCAATCAGGTTAGTATCCTAGACTGCGGAGGAAAAGGTGATGGAACAACCATGAACACCCAGGCGTTCAGCAAGGCTATCAGCCAACTGAGCAAGAAAGGTGGCGGTCATCTCAACGTTCCAGCCGGCATCTACCTTACTGGTCTCATTTCGCTCAAGGACAACATCGACTTACACTTGGAGAAAAATGCCATCATCGTGTTCTCAGAGGACAAGAACAACCTCATCAAGACCGACGCTGCCACTGGCAAGAAAGAAGAAAGAGCCTCAACTGCCATTACAGCCAGCAAGCGCAAGAACATCTCCATCACTGGCGAAGGCACCATTGACGGAAATGGCGAATGGTGGCGACCTGTGAAGAGAAGCAAGGTGAGCGACGTGGAGTGGAAACAGTTCCAGGAAATGGGTGGCACACTCAATGAGAAAGGTGACATCTGGTATCCACTCAACCTCAAGAATACTCCCAACGTAGTAGATAATATCGATGCACAGGAGAAAGTGCGCAATCACTTGATCCGCTTCACGGATTGCGAGAATGTGCTGGTACAAGGAGTGACACTTCTCAATTCTCCTCGTTTCCATCTCATCCCTACCCGATGCAAGAACGTCGTCATTGACGGCATCACCGTGAAATGCCCTTGGAATGCACAAAATGGAGATGCCATCGACATCTCTAGTTGCAAGGACGTACTGATTGTCAACAATATCGTGGATGCTGGCGACGATGGCATCTGTATGAAAGGCGGCGCTGGAGCAGCAGGTGTTGCGGCTGGTCCTTGCGAGAACATCAACATCCAGGACAATACCGTTTACCATGCCCATGGCGGTTTTGTAATCGGAAGCGAGTTCTCTGGCGGCATGAAGAACATCGTGGTTCGCAACAATACCTTCCAAGGTACAGATGCAGGCTTGCGCTTCAAGAGTGCAGCCAAACGAGGTGGCACTACGGAGAACATCTTCATCGACCACATCTACATGACCGACATCACGGGCGACGCCATCACCTTCGAGACCACCTACTTCGACAACCATGTAGGTGCCAAGATGCCAACGGCTCCTGTCAAGCAGGAATATTTGCCTAACTTCCAAGACATCCACATCAGCAACGTCTATGTACGTGGTTGCAAGAACGGCATTGTGGCTCATGGAGCCGAGGGAATGATTCACGACATCAGCATCAAGGATTGCAACATCTTCTACAACAAGAAAGACAAGGACATCGACACCTCTTGCAAGATTTCGCTAGAGAACGTCAACTTCTCTACTTTTGCACAGTAAGCGTGGTGTCGCTGACCACAAAATGAATATCGAGACCTTCGTAAGGCATACCATAAACCTTATGAGGGTCTTTTTGGTAATGTGGCCGTGGGTCTTGCGCCAAGACTTCCTTCAGCACTTCCATCTTATCAGAAGTCAATCCTTGCTGTTTCAAATGTGCCGCTACATCCACAGGCACCACAACCTCCAATCGCTTCCACTTTCTCGTATCCACAAAACCACTTCTGGCATCCGGATGTGAGTCGGCATACACCACATAAGGCTTGATATCATAGATAGGAGTGCCATCCATCAAGTCAGCACCCTTCACATGGATAACCGGTCCATTGGCCCCATCCCACTCTACCCTAGAAAGTCGAACGGAAGACAAGCCGATATTGTTGGGGCGAAAAGGACTGCGAGTGGCAAAGACACCCATCTTCTCATTTCCACCCAACACCGGAGGACGCACTACGGGACTATTCGCCCGATGCTTGTTGGCAGAGAACTCCCATATCAGCCACAGATAATCAAAGCCCTCGATACCACGCAAGGCATCGGGATTTCGATACTCCGGCTCAAAGACAATCTTTCCTTCCAACTCTTCCACCAATCCTGCCTGCTTAGGTATTCCAAACTTACTCGTAAATGGCGAGCGAAATCTTGCTATTGGTTTTATTTCCATTCTTTCTCTATTTTTTTCATTCAAGACTTACACCTTATTATATATAAGGCAACACAATGCAAAGATACATTATTTTTGTTTCTCGCCCAAATATGCGCCCAATAATTTTGTATTATCCGCAAAATAATGTACCTTTGCAGACAAAATAATAATAGAAAAAATGAAGATACAAAGACCTCAATATGAGATATGGCTCCAAAAGTCTGGTGAACTCGGCATCTATCAGCAGATAGAACGTGCCGGACGAGTATGCTACAAGAGTGAGAACAACACGACCGAAGATTCGGCAAAGCCTTTTGTCGGTCGCATGATTGAGCATGAGCACTTCGCAATGCTGGAACATGGAACTGTTTATCTTGTTTGCAACCATAGCGAGCTTCCTCTCTACCTCACCAATAAGTTTTCTCGTGTCAACACCATCGATGGCAAGGATTACATCACCACCAATTTGCGTGTGATGGCAGAGAACAAGACCTTGGACGACCTGAAATACCGTTGTGATTACGAGGAAGGCAAGCATGAGCTTCGCATCACTGTACATTTCACTACCCAGATTGCCATCACCAGAGAGTACAATCGTCATCGCGCCAACTCCATGGCAGAGCAGAGCACTCGCTACTGCAACTATACCAAGAACAAGTTTGGAAGCGAGATTAGCATCAACTTACCTACTTGGATAGAGGAAAAGACTGATTTTGATGGCATCATCAACGAAGAGGGAAAATGCCACTTTGGAGATAACGACGAGACCAATGGGGAGAAGTTCCAAGAATTGTGCGAGGACATCGCCAACCAAGAGACCGAAGACTGGACCCTACTCGACAGTTGGTTCTTTGCCAACCAAGCAGCCGAGTTTGCCTATATGAAGTTGATTGAAGCTGGTTGCAAACCTCAGGAGGCTCGTGTCATTTTACCACTCGACACCAATACCGAGTTGGTTCACACAGCTTTCGTTAGCGATTGGAAACATTTCTTCGATCTCCGTGCCTTAGGTACGACAGGAGCACCTCACCCAGATGCCAAAGTTTTGGCATATCCACTCTATGAGGAGTTCAAATCCAAGGGTTATTTGAAGTAAGAAGTATAAAGAAAGATTAAAAAACACATCGTAAATGCAGATTTTCCATTTTTCGTACAAACGATATGAGAAAATTCTGTATCTTTGCGATGTGTTTTTCATAGTATTAGATTTAAGGTTATCAAGGTTGGGGCTACAGCGGTAGCCCTTTTTTTATGTCATTACCTCTCATTTTCCCTCGATTTCTCTTATATTCTCCCTTATTTTCTCATATTATCCGTCTTTTTTGAAGAAAATCGCAAAAAAGTTCCCAAAATATTTGGTGGAACCGAAAAATAGTAGTACCTTTGCAACCGCTTAAGAAAACCAAGCTATAGTCATCCAGACCGAATTTGGAGAGATGGTAGAGTGGTCGATTACAACGGTCTTGAAAACCGTCGTACCGAGAGGTACCGGGGGTTCGAATCCCTCTCTCTCCGCAAGAGCCTTCTGAAAGAGATTTCAGAAGGCTTTTTTCGTATAAGAAACACATATATTTCCATTATTTTCCATGTCACAAACGCAAAAAGACACCTTAATCAAAAAAAATGCCCCAACAATAGTTGCTTGTCGCTAAAAATAGTTATCTTTGCATCAAAATTGCATAAAAGACAAGACAATGGCATCTATCAGAATACAAAACTTGGGGCCTATAAGAGACACGGGGCTCATTCATTTAAGTGACGTTACGCTCATCATCGGTCGTCAAAGCTCTGGTAAAAGTACATTTATGAAAGTACTTTGCCATTGCAGATGGATTGAAAAGCAAGTCATGACCAGACTAGGCAATATTGTGCAAACATATACGCACAACAACCGTTTTGTTACTGACTTAAAACAATTTCATAGAATAGATGAAATGTACTTCCAAGACAGCACCTCTATATTCTATGACGGAGATGTTATTTCCATTTCTCTTGAAGGAAAGATGCACAATGCCAAAATCATTCGCAAAGAAAAAACCTGGGATTCACGATACAACTCCAAGATTAGCTATATCCCCGCAGAGCGAAACTTGGTATCTGCTGTACGAAACATCAATAGCACTTACAAAACAGAAGATCGTGATGTCCTATTCAACTTCATTCTAGAATGGAATGAATGCAGGAGAGACTTCACCAAGAATAGCCAATTGGCGTTATCCTTGACCGAGAATTTCAAGTATTACGATGAAGATGGTCAGGACTATATTGTCTTGCCCAACAATAAACCTATCACTTCATTCTATGCCTCAAGCGGAGTACAGTCCATCATGCCTATAGATGTCATTTCCGAAAAGAATACATCGCTTGTGGGAAAAGTCACAAAATATAGTGTAGATGACTTGATGGGAAGAATGATGGAGCTATTGGATAAAGACAAAGCCATTGATCCATCCACGACACTCTCAGAAAAGATGGAAGCCGTGCGCGAATACATGAAATACAAAGCAGTTCAATTATTCATAGAGGAGCCTGAACAAAACTTGTATCCTGATGCACAACGCATTCTTGTGCAAAACTTGATAAAAAGAATCAAGAAAGCTAAGATGTCTGAAGACAAGCAATCATTGCTCGTCATGACCACACACAGCCCATACATATTGTCCACACTAAATGTACTCATAGCAGATTCTTCGGCAAAGCAACAGATGCCTGAGCAAAAGCAACTTAACGAGATTATTGACGATAGTACGTTATTACCTTTGGAAGCTTATTCAGCATACTTCATCAATAAAGATGGAGTTTTCGAAGACATCAAGGACTTAGACATCCCTATGTTTTCGGGCATTGACTTGGATCGTGTTTCTGATTGGGTTGACGAACATATCTCAAAAATCAACAACATATTATACGCTGAATAAACATGAGTACATCAACATACGAAGGACTTATTGCATCGGGGTTCAATCCACAGCAACCCTTGCAAGTAAGAAAGACCGTAGTAACCCAAGAGTTAGGCAAGAAATACACACTTGAAATAACTAATGGATACCCATCTACCGTCTTTCAAGTAGATGGAGTCATCATAAAGACAGGACGCAAATGCGACAAACTAGTATTGGTAAAAACAAAAGAGACTCCATCCGAAGAATGGACGCAGATTTTTGTAGAATTGAAAGGGCATGATGCTATTCATGGAATGGAGCAACTACTCGCTACTGCCAAAAACAGCACATTCGCTAGCCCTTCCAACAAGATACGCAAAGCGAGACTGATAGCAACATCATGTCCATCCAATAAGGCAAACCCTCTTGTAGAAAGACTCAAACGTGACTTTTCAAAGATGAAAATCGACTACAAGAGTCTGAAGCCGGGACAAAAAGACAGACTTTGATGTAATACATTAAAAGATATAGATAATTGTTACAATAAAACATTTTTAGTATGATAAGCAGTATCATAATCGGCACCATAACCAGTTTTCTTACAGGTTACAATTATAATAGAATACAAAAGAAAATCAGTGATCACTGCTCACGAATAATAGAACTATAGACAACACGAATATGAAACGACTATTTTTACAATTGATACTGACATTAATTGTCGGCATCTGCTCTGCTCAAAGTGAGCACATGAAATTCAAAGGTGTACCAATGGAAGGCACCTTGCAGTCATTCACCAATAAGTTAGCTGCTAAAGGTTACACACCTATAGGAACACAGGATGGCGTGTCTATCTTAAAGGGCGAGTTTGCGGGTTACAAGGACTGTACTATAGGTGCTGTATCTGACAAGTCTGGAATGGTTTGCAAGGTTGCCGTAATGTTCCCGGCCATGGAAAAATGGGGAGACTTGGAACATTGTTACAAATACTACAAGTCTATGCTCACCGAAAAATACGGCGATCCAAAAGACTGCGTGGAGAAATTCCATAGCAGATACACAGATGACGATAACTCAAAACTACATGAAGTCAAAATGGACAGATGTAAATATTACTGTACATTTGATGGTGACAATGGACAAATACAACTTGAAATAACCCAACAAAATATGACATGTTATGTCATGCTGAGTTATTATGATAATGCCAATCAAGAACAATTAAGAAAGCAAATTATGGATGATCTCTAATTTTGTAACAATACATTCTTTATATCCAACCCGCATACTATTGTAGATATTTCTATAATGGTATGCGGCTTTCTCTTTTTCGAAAAAGATACTTTAAGCATGATGGCAAATTTATACCCTCAATTCCGCAACTGTTTCAAAAAATCGCTTGTTGGACTCAAAATTGTTATTATGATGTCTTGGGGCTTTATTTGAATGCAGTATTTCTCGTGACAAGCCATTTCTTCCCCTTACCCCACAATGCGACTTGAGACAATACGCTGTATCATACCCATAAGTTGAAGACGTTATCCAAAATCAGTCTGGAATACATCTGAGTAAGCATTGTTACAGGTATAGATATTCAGTACATATCGCCTTGATGTCTTGATCCACTTGGCAGGTACTGAGATAAACTTGAAGACAAACGCTTTTATGCGACTTGTAGCATTGAGTCCGAACCTCTTGATGTCAAGTCTTTGGATAATGACCTTGTAAAAGTTACGGATAAGTGCTGTAAGAAGAAGGAACACTGTGTTCTCTGCCATGAAGGATTTTGGCAGTCTGTCCCATCCGAATCCATTATTCATATCATCGAAGATACGTTCCTTTCCTCCACGAAGGTTATAGAACTCGACAATTTCTCTTACGGAAGATTCATAGTCGTTAGTCAGGATACAACGGTATGTGTATTCTCCTTCCCAAAGATCCTGTACACTATCCATCCGTTTCTGTCTTTGAATCACAAGTCGGTATGCTTTACCCTTCCACTTTTCAACAAGGTTACCATCGCTATTCTCAATGCCAACAATCAAGTCGCCAATAACCGCCACGCCA
>SAMEA104315437__coassemble_669_pt1 | contig 14819 bp, 10 predicted proteins | sample SAMEA104315437__metabat2_high_PE_027 | metagenome-assembled genome bin SAMEA104315437 (sample SAMEA104315437) | gut metagenome | biome: Monkey gut; feature: monkey-associated habitat; material: faeces | place: China | collected 2013
GGTCAATAAGTGACTGATTCTCAGGTATGACCATTTCAACCACGTGGTTGGAATGGTCATACTAATCCACCTCAGTTACATGCCAGTTATATGGTAGTTATATGACCTAAGCCCGATATGGAAAAAATTGTCTTCCTTTTTTATTTTATTTTCTTTTTCTTTGGTAGTGTCTGAATAAAAGTGTATCTTTGCAGAAATATTCAGTTCAAAGGAAAATTAAAACATAATGTCACGAAATATAAATACATTCTCATTGTTCGATTTTTGTAAGAAACGAGCAGACAAAGTGCAGTTATTTGGAGAGGAGTCACTTGACGAAGATGGAAATGTCATTCCCTTCATCGAACAAGCGGCTATCGTAACTCATTTTCTACAATTAAAAGACTCGAATATAATGTTGCCCTACGAATTGAAGGCAAAGACGCTTCTCGATTTATGGTACAAGTTTGTTAGTGGTGAGAAAGTGCAACTATCAAATGATTTTGTTGGCTTCTCTGATTCACCGATAGCTTGCCAAGCATATCTATTCCCAGATTTGTTTAAGGCGCCATTTCAAGCTCCTAAGGCACCCAAATTTACTTTTATCGACTTGTTTGCTGGTATTGGAGGATTTCGTATGGCACTTCAAAATCTTGGAGGACAATGTGTTTTCTCTTCGGAACTAGACGAACAAGCGAAAAAAACTTACTATGCAAATTATGGTGATGTTCCTTTTGGTGACATAACTAAGGAAAGTACGAAAAATAAAATACCGAAAGATTTTGATGTTCTTTGTGCAGGCTTCCCATGTCAAGCGTTTTCGCTCGCTGGCAAACGATTGGGATTTGCTGATGAGACTAGAGGCACATTGTTTTTTGATGTAGCTGAAATCCTCAGAAGGTATCAACCAAAGGCTTTCTTTCTGGAGAATGTGAAGGGATTGGTATCCCATGATAAGGGAAGAACATTTAAGACTATTTTGCGAACATTGGATGAGGTCGGGTATATCGTGCCAGATCCAGAGATAGTCAATGCAATGTATTTTGGAGTGCCACAACATAGAGAAAGAATATATATAGTGGGATTCCGAAAAGATCTTGGAATAGGCAAGGATGATTTCTCTTATCCAGAACAAAAGAAAGTCACAAAGAAATGGATTGATGTACGAGAAGAAAAGCCAGTTCCTGCTAAATATTATCTTTCGACAACGTATATAGATACGCTAATTCGCCATAAGGCACGTCATGAAGCTAAGGGACATGGCTTTGGATATGATATTATTCCAGACGATGGTATTGCCCATGCTATTGTGGTCGGTGGAATGGGACGTGAAAGCAATCTTGTTATAGACTTTCGACAGAAAGATTTAACCCCGACAACAAGAATAAAAGGAGAGGTAAACAAACAAGGATGGAGAAAAATGACCCCAAGAGAGTGGGCAAGACTCCAAGGGTATCCTGACAATTTCAGAATTGTAGTGTCTGATGCTTCTGCTTATAAGCAGTTCGGAAACAGTGTCGCTGTTCCTGCTATTCAAGCAACGGCAAGGGAATTACTTAAATCATTAACAGATAAAAATATTATATAATGGCGGTATGGCTATTTAATAGAGGTGAGTGGACTGAGGCATACGTATTTTTGCGTTTGCTAGGTGATGGGCGTATATATGGAGCGACTTCTGAACTAATCAAAGATGAAACTATTTACTTGGACATAGTAAATATTATTAGGGATGAACCTGACAAAATTTTGATTTTCGAAAGATTTATTGAAGATAACATTGCTTATGTCAAGGCTTTAAAAGATGGAAGTGCCATTCGTATTGTTACTGCGCCTGAGCTATCAGAATATGCACAGTTGCTTTATGACCATATCAAGACGCTTTCGACTAGTCGAGTTGCCTGTGTCGCTGATGTGCAAGAGTATTTGGAAACTCTTGGACTAGACTCGCCAAAAGCGAATCTTTCATCAAAAGCAAAAGAAAAGTATGGTGTCAAAACTGATGTGATTGTTACCAGTGAGGATTCTCGTGATCACGCAAGAGCTACCGAAGGTTTTTCTATAAAATCTCACATAGGCAGTCCTGCAACCTTGTTTAATTGTTCTCAAACTTCAGGCTTCACTTTTGAGGTGCTTGGTTGCGATGAAGTGGGTATGTATCAAATCAATTCTAAAGATGCATTCCTTTCTATTGTGGATGAAATTAGAAAGAATTATTCTCTAAAGTATGTTGGTTGTCGAAATGAGACATTTGAGCAAAACATTGCTATTGTCGATTCACGAATGGAAGAGATTTTAAGTACAGCGGTTTTAGCTCATGCGTCGTATTATGGAACTTGTGGCTCTGATGTGAAAAAGGTTTGCAATAAAGTCATGGAGCTAAATCCAATCCACATGAAAAATCCTCAAATATTCTATCCAGCTAAATTCAAAGATTTCCTATTTGCTTCATTCGCAGGTATGACGGCATCTTCTGTATGGAACGGACGGAAAAAGTTGACTGGTGGATATATAGACGTTAGTAAAAGTGGTGATATGCTATACTATCGTGCGATGTCTGATGATATTTTTGGAAACTATCTGTTTGAGAATACATATTTAGATAGACCAGACAGAGGTATGGGCAAGGATTTGGCATTGACTAAGGCTAATGCATATCTAGAAGGTAGGACATTGTCCGAAGATGAGGTGAACGCTTGTATTTATAAAAATGGTAAATCAGGAGCGAAAAAGTCAAAAAAAGGTGATTTCGGCTATGTTTACGAAAACAATGGTCATTATTATATTGATTTGAATTTTCAAGTTCGCTTTAGATAAATAGAGTTTCTAAAAACAGTTTATAATGAAAGAAAACGATAAACGAGAAGGACGGTTGGATAAGGAAGTTAAAGGAGTGTTCTTTCCCACTCCAGTAGCCAGTTTACAGCTTCCTAACTGGTATGATGATTTCTTCTCTGAGATAAGAAATACCATCGCTGCTAGTCGCCAAAATATCATGTGGACAGCCAATGTGCAAATGACGATGATGTATTATCACATTGGTAAGGAAATCCTTTGTCGCCAAAAACAAGAGGGATGGGGCGCCAAAGTGATAGACCGCTTATCAAATGACATCAAGAATAAGTTCCCAGAAACACATGGATTCTCTCCACGTAATCTCAAGTATATGCGACAATTTGCAGAGCAATGGCCTAAGGAGGAGACTGTTGTCAACATCATCTCGAAGTTGCCGTGGCGTCACAATATTACCTTGATGAAAAAAATAAAAGAACCCAACAGACGGTTGTTGTATGCGTGGGGAGCACTCAAATATGGATGGAGTCAAAGTGTACTTGATTTACAAATAAAGGCTTATACATTGGAAAGAAAAGGAAAATCTCCCTCCAATTTTGAACTGACCATGCCCAATAGTGAGAGTGACATGGTGCAACAAATGTTCAAGGATCCATATCTGCTCGACTTCACTGGTTCTGACAGCCATAGTCGTGAGAAGGATATTGAAGACAGATTGGCATCTCATATCACGAATTTTCTTCTTGAATTAGGACAAGGCTTTGCTTTCGTTGGTCGTCAAGTGCATCTGGAGCTTGGAGGTAACGACTTCTATCTTGACATGTTGTTTTATCATTTACGCTTGCGGTGCTATGTAGTTATTGAATTGAAAGCCGATGATTTTGACCCTGGCATGATGGGGTTGCTGGGTATGTACCAAAGTGTTGTTGATGGAACACTGAAGCAACCTCAAGACAACCGAACTATCGGTCTTTTACTTGTCAAAAGTAAGGACGAAACAGTTGTCCGCTATTCTATGGAAGGATACAACAAAACAATGGGTGTTGTATCATGGGAAACAGAACTTCAAGATGACATCAAAGACAAGTGGAAATCCTCTTTGCCAACCATTGAAGAAATCGAATTCGAGTTGAATAGGCAACAAGACTAAGATTTTTGATTTGATAAATGAATAATGCTGAATTTTATCAAAAAACATCCATATTTGAAATAAAATACGTAAATTTGCAGCAACATATTATAATAAGGAGAATGTTAGCATGAAATATCCTATTGGAATACAGACTTTTGAACAAATCATCAATGGCGGTTTTGTCTATGTAGATAAGACAGAGTTGGTGTATCGCCTAGTAAATAATGGCAAAGTCTATTTTCTGGGTCGTCCTCGACGATTCGGAAAGAGCCTACTCCTCTCTACCTTGGAGGCATACTTCCAGGGCAGGAAGGAACTGTTTAAGGGACTTGCCATTGATGCATTAGAGCAAGAGTGGAAGCAATACCCAGTGTTCCATCTGGATTTCAATACGGGTAACTACCTGAACGATGGAACCCTAGAGGCAGGCATTAAAGATAAGTTGTCTGATTGGGAGAAACTGTACGGATTAGTAAATGACAATCCCGATTTGGCTCAGAGATTCCAAAAGATACTACATGCAGCACATGAACAGACAGGCTTGGGAGCCGTCGTCCTCATCGATGAATATGACAAGCCAATATTGGATGTATTGGATATGGATTTCCATGTCGAGCACTTAGGCAAGACAATGACACTGGAGGAAAAGCACCGCAATATCTTGAAGTCGTTCTATGCCACATTGAAGGGCGCTGATGCCGACTTACGCTTTGTCTTCCTCACCGGTGTCACCAAGTTCTCACAAATCAGTATGTTCAGTGGCTTCAACCAGCCAAAGGACATCAGTTTGAACCGTGAATTTGAAGCTATTTGTGGCATTACCCAGAAGGAATTGGTGAAATATTTCTCTGAACCTATCAAGGAGTTTGCTGAGGAATATGAGTGCTCTGTAGAGGGAATGCTGGAGTTGCTGAAACGAAAATATGATGGTTACCATTTCAGTAAGAGGATGACAGACATCTTTAATCCTTTCAGTATTTTGAATGCTTTCGACCAAATGGACTTGGGAAGTTACTGGTTCAAAAGTGGTACACCAACGTATCTCGTTCGCTTGCTTAATCATTTCGACCAAAACTTGAATGAGTTGATTGGTAAATATTATGCAGCCCCACAGTTTGATGATTATAAGGCTGATGTGGAGATGCCTCTTCCGATGATATACCAGAGCGGTTATCTCACCATCAAGGGGTATGATCGTGACACGGAGTCTTATCTACTCGATATTCCTAACAATGAGGTGAGGGAAGGACTCCTGACGATATTAGCAAACAATTATCTGAAGACCAAGGAAGACTCCACCTCGTGGCTCATCGACTCCGTGCATAAGTTGAAGCGTGGCGAGCTGGAGGCTTTTATGGAAGGCATGACGGCATTCCTGGCGAGCATCCCATACTCCGTGCGCCGCAAGAAAACGGAGCGAGAGTATGAGCGTCATTTCCAATATACCTTCTATCTCTTGCTTAGGATGCTCAGTTGCTTCACCGTCTTCCATGAGAAGGAGACAAGCAAGGGTAGGGCAGACTGTGTGATAGAGACCCCGAAGGATGTTTATATCTTCGAGTTCAAACTTGATGGCTCCGCCGATGCTGCCTTGCAACAGATACGTGACAAGGGATATGCCAAGGAGTATGAGGCTGACAGCCGTAACGTTCACCTCATTGGTGCTAACTTCTCTTCTGAGGAAGGGACGGTCAGTGAGTGGAAAGAGGGATGATATTGTATTATCTTTGCGTCATGTTAAATTTAAAACGTGATTAATATGGCAGTAAGTAGTAAAGATTTAGAGAGCTTATGGCAACGCTACACAGTGGAAGCTGTACCAGCAGGCATCTCGGTAAATCAGTTTTTTGAGTCCAATGGAGTGGGGCAGAGGGAATGTTTACCCCATCGGGCAAATATCCGCCTTTTACTTCTGTAGCATCATGCGTGATTTCTCCCTGGCAAGTACCTGCATATCTACGGCAACGTCGTCTTCATCAACTATTTCCACGCCCGTCATCGTCTCGATTACATCTTCCATGGAAACCACGCCACGCAGAACACCGTATTCATCTACAATGATAGAGATGTGTTCTCGTTTTTCCAGCATTTTTTCCCATATCTGATATAGTGACTCATCCTCGTTGAAGGATAGGATAGGGCGCATCAGGTCGGAAAGTTTGGTCTGGAACTCATCGTCTGACAGCGATTTGAGGACCATGTCTTTCAGCACGTATCCCTTGATGTATTCCTTACTGCTATCATATACGGGAATGCGCGAGAAATTCCATTTCTGCTGTTCATAGAACTCTTTGATGGTTTGGTTCATGTTGGCAGATTCTACCACGATGGATGGAGTCATCACTTCCTTAGCCTTTACACCCGCCAGACGGATGCAGCTTTTGATAATCTTGCTTTCCGATTCACGGAAGATGCCTTCTGTGGTTCCTACATCTACCATGGCAGAAACCTCTTCGCGGCTCATGGAAGCCTGGTGGCTCTTAGGGGTGAATACCTTTGTGATGAGTTCTGAGAGCAAAACCAGCGGGTAGGTGATGAAGATGAGTACCCTGATTATCTTGGTGGATGTCATTGCCAGCGAGCGCCAGTAGGAAGCACCGATGGTCTTCGGGATGATTTCTGAAAGCACCAGAATCAGCAGGGTGAGAATGGCTGAGATGATTCCGAAGTATTCTTCGCCGAAGAGCTTGATAGACTCGGCACCCACGCCGGCAGAACCAATGGTGTGAGCGATGGTATTGAGCGAAAGAATGGCACCCACAGGACGATCTACGTTGTTTTTGTACTGTTTCATCAACGAGGCAGTTTTATTGCCTTGATTCTCCTTCATCGAGATAAACGACATTGGAGTGGAAAGTAGCACCGCCTCCAGGACGGAGCATAAAAAGGATAGTGACAGAGCACCTAAAAAATATAATATGATTAAACCCATGTAATTTTTAATTCGTTAATAATATGTTGTCTGAAGTAGAAATAACATATTATTTTCGAAAACAGCAATGGTAGATGTAATGGGGCACATTACATCTTGTTTTATTCAATATAAGTGTACTTGTAAATATCATCGCAATATGTTTCAATTTTCTGCAAAGATATTGAATTAAAAGTGAATCTGATATTATTTTGTAGTATATTATGATGTTTTGATGTATTTTTACTAATTATCTCTTTACTTTAGAAACTGACATTGAGCCGGGCACTAAGAGCTGTGAAATCTCCATTGTCGTTTTTGATGTACTGGCCCGACAGACCGCACTCGTTCTTTTCGTCCTGATAGGCGCCGCCCAGTTCGGCGATTTATATCCATAATATTTTTTTTTCCTGCAAAGATAATGAATTATTCTCACTTTTATTCCAATATATAATTTTTTAACGTTGTTCTCGCATTCTACTTTAAAGAAATATTGTATTTTTGCACTTGAAAAGAGTTGTTTGACAGCAAACGTACGCATATTTCTGAAATTAGAACTATTGCCAAATCATTACCTCTATTGAGGTAGAAAGTTCATAATTCGCTCATTTTAAGCTATTCTGCATTTTTTAGCGTAATTTTATCAAAAAATACCAATAATTTGAAATAAAATACGTAAATTTGCAGCAATATATTATATTATAATTAAGGTGTCTCTCTTTCACCCAAAAAATATCAATCATGAACACCAATCATTTCAAATTAGGAATATGGGCACTGTTGGCATCATCGAGCCTTGGCTTGATGGCAGCCCAGGAACCAATCGTCCGATACAAAATCCTCGCCAACTCCCCTGAACAGCATATCCAGCATTTTGGAGCGAGTGATGCGTGGAGCATGCAATTCTTGGGACTTTGGCCTGAGAAGCAGCAACAGAAAATTGCAGACTGGCTCTTTTCCCTGGAAAACGATGCGCAGGGGAAGCCTAAAGGTATCGGCTTGTCTATCTGGCGATTCAACTTGGGGGCGGGCAGTGAAGAACAAGGTGATTCTTCGCAGATACAACGTGGCACTCGTACTCAATGCTTTCTGAAGGCTGATGGCACTTACGACTGGAACAAGCAGGAGGGACAACGACGTTTTCTCAAGTTGGCGAAACAGCGAAAGGTGCCTTATCTCTTGGCTTTCTGCAACTCTGCCCCCGTATATTTCACCAAGAATGGTTGTGCTACCAATACGGGGCGAGGTGGAACCATCAACTTAAAGGATGATTGTTATGATGATTTTGCTCGCTTCATCGCTACTTCCCTTAAAGGCATAGAGGAACATGATGGAATCCATATCGATTATGTCAGTCCTATCAACGAACCCGATGGACACTGGAACTGGTTGGGACCAAAGCAAGAAGGAAGTCCTGCCACCAATCGTGAAGTGGCTCATGTGGCGAGAGAACTCAACAAAGCCTTGATCAAGAATAAAATGCAGACTCGCATCCTGGTCAATGAGTCAAGTGATTATCGTTGCTTATTGGGCACGCATGAGACGGATTGGCAGAGAGGTTACGAAATCAATTCCTTCTTTTCCAAAGACAGTACCAAGACTTTTCTGGGCAACCAGAAACAAGTGCTTCCCTTGATAGGCGGTCATAGTTATTGGACGAATACCCCGATTCCTTATATGAGAGAGGTACGTATGCAATTGCGTGAGGCATGCCGGCAGAAAGGTATCAAGTTTTGGCAAACCGAGACGTGTATCATGGGTAATGATGAGGAAATAGGTGGTGGTGGCGGTTATGATTTCTCTATGAAGACCGCCCTCTACGTGGCACGTATCATCCATCATGACCTCGTGTATGCCAATGCTGAAAGTTGGAGTTGGTGGCGTGCTGCTGGTGGTGACTATCGAGATGGGCTCTTGCGTATCTACAGCCAAGATGGTTGGAAAACCGGATGGGCTGTTGACTCTAAGCTTCTATGGGTATTGGGTAACTATTCTCGCTTTATCCGTCCGGGTGCGCAGCGTTATGACATCTCCACCAATGCTGCCGACGGCAGTAAGTTGGAAGAGGGATATAATAATCCCTACGGCGTGATGTGCTCTGCTTACAGAAATACGGATGGCAAGTGGGTGGTTGTTGCCATCAATTATTCCGAGGATATGAAACCTGTCAGTTTTGACGTGGAGGGCGCAAATGACAACATGCCAAATGGTGGCGAAATCCACTGGATACAATATCGCACGAGCGATTGTTCCGAGGAGAGTCTCATGCCTGTCGGCGAGTGTAGCGGTCGGGTGGAACTGATACCAAGAAGCGTTACAACTTTTGTACAAAAATAATAGAACGTAGTCGAAATGGTTGCAAATTACGGTCAAAAGGAAGAAAAAAGTCATTTTCTGCCCCTTTTTGAGCGATTTGTAACCATTTCTTCTATATTTTTTCGCTAAATTTGCACCAAACAAATCTATATGGCAGAACATAATTCTGTTTGCTAATAAATAAAATAATTATGATAATATCAAAAACAATCCAAACCTTGGCTCTTGCCTCTCTCTTGACATTCGCTCCTACCGAGATGATGGCTGCCAAAAAAGGTGGGACTTTTACCACTGGTGATAAAACGTTTCTCTTGAATGGTAAACCTTTCGTGGTGAAGGCTGCCGAGTTGCATTATCCTCGTATCCCTCGTGCTTACTGGGAGCATCGCATCAAGATGTGCAAGGCTTTGGGCATGAATACAGTCTGCCTCTATGTGTTCTGGAATATCCACGAGCAGCAGGAAGGCAAGTTCGATTTTACGGGCAACAATGACGTGGCTGAGTTCTGCCGTCTCTGTCAGAAGAACGGCATGTACGTCATCGTGCGTCCTGGTCCATACGTTTGTGCGGAGTGGGAGATGGGCGGTCTGCCTTGGTGGCTCTTGAAGAAGAAAGACATCAAATTGCGTGAGAAAGACCCTTACTTCATGGAGAGAGTGAAAATCTTTGAGAAGAAGGTGGGCGAGCAGTTGGCTTCCCTCACCATCCAGAATGGTGGTCCTATCATCATGGTACAGGTGGAGAATGAGTATGGTTCCTACGGCAAGGACAAACCCTACGTGAGTGCCATCCGTGACATCGTGAAGGAGAGTGGCTTCGACAAGGTGGAACTCTTCCAGTGCGATTGGTCTTCCAACTTCCTCAACAATGGTCTCGATGACTTGACTTGGACCATGAATTTCGGTACGGGTGCCAATATCGACAATCAGTTCAAGCGTCTCGGTGAGGTTCGTCCGAATGCACCTAAGATGTGCTCTGAGTTCTGGAGTGGATGGTTTGACAAGTGGGGTGCTCGTCACGAGACCCGTCCTGCCAAGGATATGGTGGAAGGAATGGACGAGATGCTCAGCAAGGGCATCAGCTTCTCCCTCTATATGACTCATGGCGGAACAAGCTTCGGACATTGGGCTGGTGCCAATTCTCCTGGCTTCCAACCAGACGTTACGTCATACGACTATGATGCGCCTATCAATGAGTATGGTCATACGACTCCTAAATATTTCGAGTTGCGAGAGATGATGGCAAAGCATAATGATGGCAAGAAGTTGCCTGCTGTGCCAAAGGCACCGATGCCGCTCATCAGTGTGCCTACCTTTAAGTTTACGGAGTATAAGCCACTTGTTTATGGTTATACCAAGAAGACGGTCGAGCAAGCTCCCAAAACCTTCGAGGAGTATGACATGGGTTGGGGAACGATGGTGTATGTGGTTTCTCTCCCTGCCAATGATAAGCCAAGTACTCTCATAGGAGAATTCCATGACTTTGCCCAGGTATATTTGGAGAATAAGTACATCGGTAAGATAGACCGTGTGAAGAATGAGAAGTCTCTCGATTTGCCAGCTATGCCAAATGGCGGCAAGTTGACTATCGTAGTGGAAGGCATGGGACGCATCAACTTTGGTCGTGCCATCAAGGACTATAAAGGTATTGTGGGTAATGTGACCATCACTTCGCAATCCCCATACGGAGAAATCACTCTGAAGCCAACTGCATGGGAGCAGCTTGCTATCCCAGATGATTATCAGAATGCAGTGAAGGCACTCAGTGGCAAGAGCATGGCGGATGCGGAATTAGAAGAGGTCGTAGCCAAGGCTCATTCTGATGCCGTTATAAAAATTGATCCTTGGGGAGAAAGAAAGGCTGGCTACTATCGTGGCTTCTTTAATATAAATAAGGTGGGCGACACCTTTATTAATATGGAGGCTTTCGGCAAGGGACAGGTATATGTCAATGGTCATGCCTTGGGTCGTTTCTGGCAAATCGGTCCTCAGCAAACCTTGTATCTGCCAGGATGCTGGTTGAAGAAGGGCAAGAATGAGGTCATTGTGCTCGATGTCGTTGGTCCTAAGGGCGAGGCTGGCAAGGTTGGCACCGATGTCATGCCTACAGCATTCTGCCAAGACCACCCTGAGTTAGACAAGTTGAACCTCGAAAAGAGCAATAAGCACAATGAGCCTGGTCATCGCATGGACTTGAACTCTGATACTCCTGCTTGGAAGGGTGACTTGAAGGCTGGCAATGGTTGGCAGACCATCAAGCTCGACAAGCCTGTGACAGGACGTTACTTCGCATTCGAGTGCAACAGCAGTCAGAGTGGTGATTCTCAGATTGCCATCGCCGAGGTATATCTCCAGGATGCGCAGGGCAATCGCATCGACCGCAACAACTGGGTGGCTTATTATGCTGACAGCGAGAAGGGCAATTCTACGCTCGACAAGATGTTCGACCTCCAAGAGAGTACCTATTGGCAGACTGAGAAGGGAGCCAATTTCCCACATCTCTGCATCGTGGATATGGGCAAGGAGATGACCATTTCTGCCTTCGAGTATTTGCCACGTGCTGAGCAGGGTGCACCTGGAAGCGTGAAAGGCATCAAGTTCTTCGTGAAGAAGTAGAAGAGTACCATCTTCTTGGAGAAGCGAGCGCATTGCCTACTCATAAATGGGGATTTTCGAGAGAAAGTGAACAATTTAACAGTTTTCTTTCTCTTATATTGAAATATTTTTGTAATTTTGCAGTCCCAAACCTCAATGGTGGTTCGGGACTGCATTTTTTTATGCTGTTCCCGTCAGACGAGGCGAAAGGATAACTCTATTAAAATCAACATCTGAAAATACAATATGGCAAATAAGAAGAAAATTGCAATCGCTGTGGGCATCGGAGCTGTAGTAGGCATCGGGATGACGATCTTGGCAGGCTTAGGGCTTGGCAAGAAACAGGGCGGTGCGTATCTTGGAAAGTGCCATTGTAAGAAATAAAACCCAGTCACATCTGTGATTGGGCTTTTTTGTTTCTAGATGTTTTGAGAAAGGCAAATTTGAAAGTGTGTATTACATTATATATAATTATTAACTATTTAAAATATAAGGAAAATTGATTATGAGAACAGAATGGAGAGGTTTCAAAGGAAACAAGTGGCAATCTGAGGTCAATCTTCGTGACTTCATTCAGAACAACTACACCAGCTATGACGGCGACGAGTCGTTCTTGGCAGAACCTACCCAAGCTACAGATACCCTTTGGGGTATGCTCAAGGAACTCCAGAAGCAGGAGCGTGCCAAGGGTGGCGTGCTTGACATGGAGACTGAGGTGGTTTCAGGATTGACAGCATACGGTGCTGCCTATATCGGCGAAGGCACCAAGGACTTGGAGAAGGTAGTGGGTCTTCAGACAGACAAGCCATTGAAGCGTGCCTTTATGCCATACGGTGGTATCAAGATGGCTGAGCAGGCTTGCACTACATACGGCTATGAGCCATCTGCCAAGCTCCACGAGATCTTCCACAATTATTGCAAGACGCACAATGATGGTGTCTTCGATGCTTACACCCCAGAGATGAAGCACGTGCGCCACAACCATATCTTGACAGGTCTTCCTGATACATACGGTCGTGGTCGTATCGTAGGTGACTATCGTCGTGTGGCTCTCTATGGTATCGACTTCTTGATTGCCGAGAAGCAGAAGGACTTGGCTGAGATGGGCGACCGTGAGATGATTGACGAGGTAATCCGTCTTCGTGAGGAGGTAGCTATGCAGATCAAGGCTCTCAAGGGCTTGAAGGAGATGGCTGCTAGCTATGGTTTCGATATTTCACAGCCAGCTCAGAATGCACGTGAGGCTGTTCAGTGGTTGTACTTCGGTTACCTCGGTGCTGTGAAGACCCAGAATGGTGCTGCTATGTCAGTAGGTCGTATCTCAACCTTCCTCGACATCTACTTTGAGCGTGACTTCAAGGAGGGTACCTTGACAGAGGCTGACGCACAGGAGCTCATCGACCACTTGGTAATGAAGTTCCGTATGGTGAAGTTCGCCCGCATCCCTTCATACAACCAGCTCTTCTCTGGCGACCCTGTATGGGCAACTCTTGAGGTAGGTGGTATGGGTCAGGATGGCCGTTCTATGGTGACCAAGAATGACTTCCGTTTCCTCCACACATTGGAGAACATGGGTCCTTCACCAGAGCCAAACTTGACCGTGCTCTATAGCTCTCGTTTGCCAAAGACCTTCAAGCACTATGCTGCGATGATCTCTGTGAAGACAAGTTCTATCCAGTATGAGAATGACGACGTGATGCGTCCTGTATGGGGCGATGACTATAGCATCTGCTGCTGTGTATCAGCTACACAGACAGGTAAGGAGATGCAGTTCTTCGGTGCTCGTGCCAACTTGGCTAAGTGCTTGACCTACGCTATCTCTGGTGGTGTCGATTCCAAGACTCGTGAGCAGTGCGGTCCTAAGTATCGTGCCATCGAGGGTGATGTTGTGACATACGAGGAGTTCATGCCACGTTTTATGGATATGATGGATTGGCTCGCAAGTGTCTATGTGAAGACCTTGAACCTCATCCACTACATGCACGACAAGTACTTCTATGAGGCAGAGGAGATGGCGCTCATCGATACAGATGTACGTCGTACCTTCGCAACAGGTATCGCAGGTTTCAGCCACGTGGTTGACTCTATCTCTGCCATCAAGTATGCCAAGGTGAACATCATCCGCGACGAGACTGGTTTCCCATTGAGTTTCCAGACTGAGGGTGACTTCCCACGTTATGGTAATGATGACGAGCGTGCAGACGAGATCGCTGTATGGTTGTTGAAGACCTTCATGTCACTCATCAAGAAGTATCATACTTATCGTGACTCTGAGCCTACTACCTCTATCTTGACCATCACTTCCAATGTGGTCTATGGTAAATATACAAGCAATATGCCTGATGGTCGTCCTGCTGGCGCTCCTTTGGCTCCAGGTGCCAACCCATCATACGGTGCTGAGAAGAACGGCTTGTTGGCTTCCTTGAACTCTGTGGCTAAGTTGCCTTACGAATATGCGTTGGATGGTATCTCTAATACCCAGACCATCAGTCCAGGTGCTCTTGGACACGATGACGAGGAGCGTGCCAATACTTTGGTAGGTGTGATGGATGGTTATTTCAACCAGGGCGCTCATCACTTGAACGTGAATGTATTCGGTGTAGAGAAGTTGAAGGATGCGATGGAGCACCCTGAGAAGGAAGAGTACCAGAACTTCACCATCCGTGTGAGTGGCTATGCCGTGAAGTTCATCGACTTGACCCGTGAACAGCAGTTGGATGTGATCGCTCGTCAGGCTCATGAAAAGCTCTAAATGATAGGTAAGGAGTAAGTAGCTCCTTTTCAAATCATGATATTTGAGTGCCCACAAATTGATCTGTAAAAGAGAAGTTTGTGGGCATTTATGTTTCTTTAACTGCAAAACGTGGACATGTTATTTGATATTTTGCTAACTTTGCGGTATGAAATTGACAAGAGACGATAAAAGAACGTTATTTGCTGAAGCAAGCAAGTAAGTTCTGTTTAGATATAGCAAAATTGATTATTGGTGGTGTTTTGTTGGCAAGCATCATGAAGGAAGATTTAGATAAAGTTATCCTATATACATTAGGAGTCTTGATGGTTCTTTTCTTCACATTGATTGGTTTTGTGTTTT
>SAMEA104315437__coassemble_696_pt1 | contig 14442 bp, 20 predicted proteins | sample SAMEA104315437__metabat2_high_PE_027 | metagenome-assembled genome bin SAMEA104315437 (sample SAMEA104315437) | gut metagenome | biome: Monkey gut; feature: monkey-associated habitat; material: faeces | place: China | collected 2013
AGGAACTGGTATGCCCCTTGTTGCCGCTGCGGAATGGATTCAGCGCCATCAGATGCTTGAGTGGGCAAGGATTGCCCTGCCCACTCGTTTGATGTTGTTGTACCATAATAAACTTTTAAGATTGATTTTTTTGTGATGAATGAAGACTAGCAAGGCGTTTGCACCTTGTTGAAGCACTTCACTTTGACCTTGAATTTGAGTCGCTCAAACTCAGCCAAGTCCCACATTCTCTTGGCGAGGTCGTGGATGAACTTGCGTCCACGCTCCGTCCATACGAGGTAGGTGTGGGTATAGACCTGCCCCAACTTCATGCTTCGCTCCGCATCACCTATCGGAACCAGCAAGTCGAGTGTCTTCACACCGCTTTTCGTGCGACTCTTGGCAAGTCCCATGTGCGCATACTCGGCGTAGAGCATGTACTGACCGCTCTGGTAGTACTGGATGTGGCTGGCACAGAGCGAGCGGTTCAACTCCTGCGCCGTGATGCCCAGTTCCTTGGCGATTTGCGTGGTGGTGTAGCAAGAGATGCTGTCGAGCACGTTATCGACATAAAGTTCCTTGGGCAACATTCGATCGACATCCTTCTCCAAGGAAACAATGACTTTGTCTCGCTCGGCGATTGCCTCCTCCAAGACCTTTTGGAAGCGAGCCTTGATTTGCTCAGGAGTCTCGTCGGGGTTGATGTGGAAGTAGCCTCCGTTCTTTCGGATGGCAGGCAGCACTTCCGATGTCACCCAGTGCTTGAATCGCTGAGCACTTTCGAGCTTCGAACCGAAGACGAGGGAATAGACACCGCTCTCGTTGACGAAGAGCATTTCCACCTTCTTTGTCTTAGAACTTTCGCCATATTGATTTTTGACAGTTTTGGTAATACTGCGTTTCGCCGTATCACCATGGTTAACGTGTTGTCTGATAGCATCATACGCTCTCTTGTACCCCAACGCCTCACACACGTCTTTGCCGCAGAAGAATGGCTCACCATTCTTATCCGTCATCGTGCGCATACGACCGAACTCAAGATTATAGAATTCCTTGACGTTCATGTCGTCAGTTGCTGCATTCTTGGCAGCAGCACCATTCTTGGCAGCGGCACCCTGGGCACCGCCACCTACTTTACTAAATTTTGTCATAAGCTTAAAGTATTTTATTAGTGAAACAATAAAAAATTCATAAGTGAATTGTCTCCAGCCTTGTCAGACATCGCATGGGCTAGGCACAAACAACGGCTTACCCACGAACCTCAGAACTCGGCATTGGTTCTGAAATCCGTGGGCAAAGGTACTGCGAAAAAATGAAAGCGATTGTATTACATAACGTTACGTAATATCGTAACATTTTGGCGGAAGATGTTGCTAATCAATAGATTATGAGTTGAAAATTATTTTAAGTTTCTCAGCATCGTAACATAGTTCAGTATTCTTTACCTTGCCGATTCTTACCCATTCATTCTTGGCTTGTTGCTTCTTGGAGGGAGCTACCCCAAAGAAACTAAGATACATATCCCAATCCACATTTTCAGTGGCAGGGTTGATGCCTAGATGTCCATAGGCAGAGGCGAAATACACCATTCTCCCGAAGTTCTGCGTGGTGCTGTCCCATACGAATCGGTCACCCTCCACGTGGCAGAACTTATGAGTCACCAGTTTCTTCCATCTCTCTTGTGCGTCATCTGTCTGAAAACTAGAGAAGGAGCCAGCGTGGTTTGCAGGAGTATCTTGTAGCTTCTCCTTGTCCTCCTCGTTCTTGCGATAATCGTTATAGACACCATCGCCAAAGTTGATTTGCTGACTGTTCATGGTGATGTTTGCATTCGCCAAGAGTTGTTTGATAAGTTCTTCGTTCATGTTCTTCTTTTTGATTGTTTTGATGCAGTTATCTAGGTTGTTCAACAGAAAGTCCCAGTGGTACCCACATTTTCGGTTCATGATTTCCAGGCAAGTTCTCACGAAGAGGATGTTGGCGAGCGTTCCCTCGCTCAGCACGATTTCTATGAAAAACTGCACTCTTTCTTCCTCCATCATTTCCTTCAAAATACCGTCATTTGTCTTCATTATCTCTCTTATATCAGTTTGTTAGTAAATCATAGTATTAGAGGAAGACAAAATGAACGTTTCTCTTGAAGTACATTTCTCGGATGAGGTGGACATACATCAGATGCCAGTCGCCAGAGCCAGGCAGCAGGAAGTCTTCGCCATCGTGCAGGTCGGGGTCGGCAGCCGCATCCAGTCTCAGGAACTCTTGCTCCACGCATTTCCAAGCTTCCTCCTCATGGGTGATGCAGTCTTGCTTGTGGTAGGCTTTCACCATCATCAAGTAGCATTTTGTCGCGGCTAGGTAGTGGCAGGTGTCGGTGTCGTATTTGGAGATGTCGAGCAGGGGGTCGGCGAGCACGCCCGTGTCGTTATAGACGAGGTTCGACTTATGGAGGAAGTCGATGGCAAGGAGCCACATCTGTTCGAGGCAGAGGTGCTCGTCGCTATAGCCGTTTTTGCCATACGCCATCTTGTGCAGATGAATTTCCATTTCTTTGAAGAAAGGATTGAAGGAAAGAAACTCTCTCAGGTGCTTTCGGTCTTCCCGAGGGAGAGATTTCTTGTTGACCATTTGTTTTTAGTTATGATGTTGTTTCGGGTGTTGCGAGGGGTAGGCTATCAAGAGTTCTGTTCCTGTCTCACCACTTGTCGCAAGTCCTTGTGTTGTTTGATTTGTTCGAGCACGCAGGTAGCCTCGATGCCATAGATGGCCTTGAAATCCTCGGTAAGCCGATGCACCTCGGCAAGTCGCTCCTCCTTGTCGATGATGTACTTGATACCCTCTGCCTCCTTGCGTGCGAGGTCGAGGTAGAAGGCAATGACATAGGCAAACTTGCCTAGGGTGTCGCCCGACACAGAAGGTTGGCAACATCTCAGAGCCTTGATGGTCTTGAAGTCGATGCCGAACTCTTCATATATACGTTTGGCACTCGTGAATCCCTCATTGGCGATATGGTCCACGAGTGTGCCCACCTCCTCGATTTTTCTCATTCTGAGGAGTTGCCCAGCGTACGACTTGCTAAAGATTTGCCCTTTCTTCATGTGCTCGGAAATTAATGCGAGTGTAAATTTCGCTATAATTTCCGATACCGCCAAATGTCGTTGGGAATCCTTAATTCCTAATTTGAGCCGTTATTTAACGTTGATTTGTAATGATTAACAGAAAAGGAGTGGGGAAGTGGGCAAATTTTCATTGCCTCACTTTCGCTTGCTTACTTTTATAGAAAATTCACGGCAGGTATATCTGCCTTGTCATCTTTACTACTTCGGATATTTCTCATTGAAATCTTTCAGCATTTCCCTCTTGTCTCCTTCGGAGAAGTTGTGCCGATGTACATCATCTACATTAGCGTGGCATCTGATGCAGAGGCATTCTAAGTTTTCCTCTCGGTTGTCCGTCTTTATGCCATTCTTATGGTGTACATGGACAAACTGCTTATCCCAAGGATTGTCAATCTTCAGCCCACACCGCTCACAAGTCCAATTCTTTGTCTCACGATATGCTCGACTGATCTTTTCCCAGTTCTTCGTGTAGCCGAAGATGTCAACGTCAACTTCCTTATCGGTATCGGCATCTACAGCCAATGTTTGTTTCAAGATGCTCACGTAATCATTGGAATCAGCGATGGCCTCAGCTCCTTCTTGCATCAGAATGTTTCTGCAATATCCACAGAGTGGAAGATGTTCCACTTCTATGTCTCTGAAGTTGTCGCTAGCATCAATTACAGGAACTTTTTCTGTATTGGCATGGCGGTATTCCTTCTTGAAGGAGCCTGATTCTATAAAGCTCTGAATGACACCACATCGTCGCAGGTGCATTCGCGGCTTGCCATACTTTTCCAAGTTATAGGTTCTCTTATACAGAAATACTTTCTGGTGCTCCCCGTTGCTGCCATTTAAGTAGATGCCATCGTTCTCAAAGGTATAGGTGCCATTTTTGATGTCCTCCAAGGTTACATCACCTGGCTTCACAGGGCGATAGCCGTCACTAGAAGCCTCTTCCACTTGCAAGCCGATGCTCCTCAAGTATGTTTTCAGTCCATCAAACTTGAATATTGGTTCTATATCCTCCATTGTCAATCTGTTTATTATGGGTTGTTTTTCTTCACGAAGTTCTCCAATACTTCATCGCCCGTCGTGATGATTCTGAATTCCACACGGCGAGATTTCTCCTTGTCTATCCTTCGGTCTTTCTTTGACACAAGCGCATAGTCGCCTTCTGGGTTCAGCGCCTTGCCATACGACAAGCCGTTGGCTGTAAACCAATATTCCAACAATCTTTGTTCCTCTGGTGGATATTTCTCAAACATAGGTTTGATATACATCATCACCGCCAACGAACGCTGTTGCGAGAGAATGGCATTGGCTATGAAGGGCTGCGGATGGAGCTGTGGATAAGGCACGTTGTCAGTATGCCCCTCGATGCGGATTTCCTGTATGTGGCTGCGCAAGCTGTCTTTCAAGAGAATGTCCAAGTACTTGGGGATAAATTCATCCAAGATTCTTTGAAACTGCTCCGTTGGCTGAGCACTGCCCTGTGCAAACAACACGGTAGGGTTATTGAATCGCATTGACAAGTCCTTGCCGATGCTCATGTCCCATTTCTTGGAGTCGTTCTTAAACTCGCTCACCAACTTGTCATGAAGTTTCGTCTTGGTTTCCACGTAGTCGGTGAGCACGTTTTGGTTCTCCTTCACCTGTATCATGTAAGCCACTGCGATAAAGAGGAAGATAACCATCAGTCCAGTCATCAAGTCGGATACCGACATCCAAACATTTTGTTTTGCCATTGTATATTCCTCCTTACACTTTATATTCCAAATGGATTAATTACGGTTTTTCCACCTGGGGCATTGGCATAGCCTGATGCTTTTACCATCGCTTGGATGCAAGCATCTAGTTGCGCCAAGGTAGCACTGAGTCGCTGATAGAAACGCTCGTCAAGGTTAGTGAGCTGTTTCTCGATTTCTGTGGAGCCATTCTTGATGATACCCACGCCTTCCTCCATCTTGCTTCGGGTTTCTTTCCAGAACTCGCCTCCGTAGTCCTTGATTTTTCCGATTTCTTCCAATTTTGCCATGAGCACCTGCACGCTTTCCACAAAGTCACGCTGTTTGCGCACCCATTCATTCAACTTGCTATTGGAGTCATCAAACTTCACCATATTGTCCTTGGTGAGGTCAGCGGTCTCTTGCAGTTTCTTCGCCACATCGAGGTAGGTCTGGTGGTCGAGTACTACTTGGTTGAGGGCAGAGATGAGTTGTTGCAACTTGCCTCCATCACTAACAAGTAGTTGAGTGTCTGCAGAAACGTTTTTGAGGGTAGTGGAAGAACTCTCGAAATCGCTCTCCATGTCCTTGTATTGTTGGATAAGTGTAGAAATCTGTTGCTTATTTTCTTGCTGCCAAGTGTTGAGACGGTTCACGCTCTGGTTAAGCTGATCGAAGTTCTCTTTCACGAGGCGTTCTATCAAGGTTCCCATCTGCTTTTGGAACTCTACGGTGAGGTTCTTCATCACGCCCACCAAGGCCTCGGTATTACTCTTCTTTAATAGTTCAGAGAACTCATCAAACTTGTTTGTCAAGAGGGTGTTCGTTTCGCCCATCTTTCGCTCGATGTCATCCACCTCGTCACCGATGAACTTGCCAAAAGTGTCGAATTTTTCCAGGATGGAGTCTTGTGTTTGTGAAGTTGATTCAGTAGCAGTGGCGATGTCGCCGATGGTGTCGGTCAGACTGGTGAACTTATCGTTGACAGATTGCTCTGTAGATTTCATGGCAGTAAGACAGTCTTCCATGTTGCCAAAAGAAACCATCAGGCTTTTCAGATTTTTATCTAAAGACTTGATTCTCGATGCCTGTGCTTGGAAAGCAGTAAACTGCTCAGTGTTTATATTCTTGATTTCAGATTGACTAGTCAATTGACTTTGCAGAACATTAAACTGCTTTTGCAGCACTTCCCAAATTGAATTTAATTGAAATGCATTACTTTCCTTCATTTCAACCATAGCCTTCGTAATCAAGGCTGCTGCCTGGTTGATGTCAGAGACGCCACCATCTTGCTCGTCATAAAGACTCGACACATAGCGGTTTAAGATAAGCGAGCCTATCATACCAGCCAAGGATGTGAAGAAGGCTGTACTCAATCCACTCAACAGGAGTGGAATGCTATCATTCAGATTTTTTGTATCGAAGAACCACAAGCCGAGCGTGATACCACTAAAAGTGCCGAGCACACCCAATGTAGAGATGAGCGAAGGCAAACTCTCTATCCATCTGCGTTTCTGAATCAACACCTTGTTTGCATCTTGCTTCTTGATGTAAACTCCTGCTATGATGGCTGATAAGATGATGAATGCTACTAATACCCAGGTAGCAATATCCAATATGTTTTTTATTTCTGTTGGTGACATAGGCTATTTTTTCTTTCAAAATATTCAACATTTTATTTTCTTATTTTTCCATTTCCTTCGCAAGTCGGACATTCGTCAAAGACCTTTCCTTTTGCATTACATTTTGGACAAGTAACAGCAGTTTGTCCGTCACATTTTGGGCATTCGACAGAGCCATACCCACCACAAGAAGGACAAACTTTTCCTCCTCTACCTTGGCACATAGAGCAATATTCAAAGCCACGCCCTTGGCAGACAAAACATCTTTGTACTCCACTTCCTCCGCAATGAAAACACTGCCTTCCATCCAAAGCAACACCTGTTCCAGAACACATACCACAGCGTTCACCGCCTCTGCCTGAACAGGTGATGCATTCCTTTCTTCCTGTACCATTACAAGTGATGCAGCGTTCACCGCCTCTGCCATCGCAATCAGAGCATCTCACTCGTCCTCTTCCATAACATCGATCACACTCGACATATTTTTCTCCATTGCAACGGTCACATTTTATCCAAGCCTCTCCCTCACCATTACATGTAGGGCAGGTCATATAATACACATGGTCGACAACACAGATGATGATGATAGCCAGAACTGTTACTAGGCTGCATAAAACGATGTAAAATTTACTTTTCTTTGTCATTTTGTCTAAGAATGAAATTTTAAAAACCTCATTTATTTTATTAAAAACCCATATTCATATACTTTTGGTTCGATTTTCTGGGCAAGAAGTTTTAGATTATTTCTCAATGCAGAAATTAACTCCATGTATTTAACATCTGAGCTATTTGCATTCATTTTGCCCTTTTCGTTGAGTTTTTGAAAACATAGTCTAATATCATAAAGACCTGCATCTGCTATAGCAAAAGGCTGCTGATGATAATATCGCCATAGCTCTTTTGCCACAATCATCACTTGCTGTGCTTCCTCACTGAATTTCACAAGGTTCCCTTCTCTTTTATCTATCTTACTAAACAAGTTCCCCTCAGAGGCTATCACATTATGATTTTTACCTTTAAGATAATCGCTCATAAAGTGGCTGCGAAATGCCTCATTTGCGCCAACTTCAATCTCAGTAAAAGGTATCCAGTAATTGATTCCTTTATTGGCTTGGATATTATTGTTAAATAGAGTATAACACAGACAATCGGATTGAAATTCATCATCTTCACGCCATTTATTATTCGGATATAAAAATTGATCTCTGTCATTTATCCATGTTGGTTCTATACAATGACAAACTGCAATGTAGATGGCGCATTCCTGCAGATTGAAATTAGTAACCCAACTTCCACGTGGAGATTTCATCTGGCTCTTGTCGTTCATGATGAAATTATAGTTTACATTTGAAAAGTCATGTGAACGGCAAGACATATAACCTATCTTCAATTCTCCTGGTTGATTTCTTGTTTCGATGATCCAGTCGTTGATAGACTTATGTTCGTCGAATGGAGCCAATGTCTTGGTGCCAATATACTCGACCTTTTTATTGTAAACATCTGTTTTTGTGGATGTGAAAATGTCTGCCTTACCATCCAAATGCCAAATGAAAAATCCTATTGGAAATTTTCCACTCACATTATCAAAAGTATCAGCAGGAACGATGAAACTTCCTCCTAAATTAGCTTTAAATGTTTGTCTAAATTTCTTAAAATTAGGTGCTTGTACGATTTTTAGCTTGGAGAATTGTGCTATAATACAAGATGGAACCTCATCAAAGATTCTAATGATGAACTGTGCAAACAATTCACGTCCAGCAATGCCTATTTTATCAAGATATTTTACGTATGTAAGATGTTTTACTGCCACACTGGTTTTTTGCATTCCACCACCTGCAGCTATGACTTTACGATTCCCGGCTTCTGCATATGGGGGATTAATATAAATAACAAGTTTACGTCTCTTTTCCTCATCTTTAAGAATTTCTATGAGTGATTTCGGGAGTTTACTCTCATTTGGGTTGTCCAAGGAGAAAGGATCATTAAGAAAGTCAAATTGGAAAACATGAGATTCCAATAGATTGCTGCCACCATGTTCACCTCGAGATGCATGTTCCATTGTATGGATACGATCTTTCATTACATCAACATCAGCCTTGTCTAATGTTGATGCATATATATGATATTTATTGGTCAAGCCTGCCAACAAATTACCTGTGCCAGCACAACAATCCCAAACATAATACTCTTCCTGCCAATTCTCGCCCAATTCTTTAGCTAAGTATTCTTGGGATAATTCTACCCATTGAGGGGGTGTAAAGAATGAGCCTTTTCTTTCTCTAACATCTTGTGGAACAAGTAAATCTCTTCGTTCAACCATCTTGTCCCAAAAAGCCTTGCGAGGTGGTCGCTTGTAACGATTCCAAAATTGTGTATGTCCTTTTTGGTTATCATTAAAATCTACAGAACTTGTCGTGTGAATTCCCATAAAATTTACTTTCCGGTCAAACTGATAAGTATTACCGCGCAATAGAACATACAACTTTTCTTTTAAAGTTGCATTGTCCTTTGACAGAAGATCTGCAAGGAAGAAATCGGCATCTATAAGTCCAGCCTTTTGTGCTTCACCCCAATCTATAGCAATAGTGTCTCGTACCTCCTTGCACCATTTTTGGTAAATGTGTGTGAAATTATTGATGGTAACAGGTAACTGCTTAACTTTACCATTGTCAACTCTGAAGTTCTTCTTTATGAATGCCTTTAATGCTTTTTCATCCGTAAAATAAAACTTGATTATCTTTTTTGAAACTTTATCTGAAAGTAGATCTTTTAGCTGAATAAATTCCTTTGATGAATGGTCTGATGGAGTAACATTCCAATTAAAATCATTTTGGAAAAACACATCCATAATCTCACAAAATTCAATGAACGCTATTTTCTCTTGGTCAAATGCACCCAAAAACTTTGGTGGAAGATATTTTTCGAATGTGCGTGCTTTCCCTATTGTGAGGATTAATTGTATAAACGACTCTGTAATATCATGCTTTACACCTTGTTTGGCTTCTGCCCAAAGCAAATAATCGGTTTCAAACAAAGAAGGACCATCTTCTTTTACTGCCACAGTAAAGTCAATGTCTCCTAAGACATCAACATCATATAGCTGAAAGAAGTTCTGCCCGACTTTCAATTTAACGCTCTCTTCCCTTACATTTGTGGGGGGGTAAATTTATTGATACTCATATCGTTATTTCGTTTTTAGTTGATATTTCTTATCTTCTTTGCAAGCAAAGGTACACAAAAATGACGGAATGGGCAAGGAAAATGGGGAATAAAATAAAAATAATAGCTAATTTTGTCATTTTTGCTCAAGAAAAGTTTGTATTATCAAATTTAATTCGTAAGTTTGCAGAAAAAATATAATATTAGAAAATGAATACAATATCTATTGATACAAATATTTACCGTGGTGCTGAAATTTATGCGCAAATGCATAATATCAGTATCACCGAATTAGCAGAAAAAGCCCTTCTTAAGTTTGTAGGTAAAAAGGAGAATTTTCGCTTGAAGAAAGAAGAAGAACTGTCTCCTGCAGTCAAGAGCCTTATCGGCATCGCCAAGCCTTCAGGTAAAGATGAAGACATCAATGGAAGAGATACTCGAATGGAGTTTCTCTCTGAAAAATATGGATTATGAAAAAAGTTTTTCTTGATACAAACATCATTATAGATGTATTGGAACATCGGAATCCATTCTTCATCCAAAGTGCCAACCTTTTGGAATTGGGTTATCGTAAAAAACTACATTTGTATGCTACCTCTTTGTCTTTTATTAATGGAATCTACATTAGTAGAAAGTCTTTAGGGAAAGAAAATGCTATCGAAAAAGTAAAGGTTCTCAGGCAAATTATTGATATTTCGCCCATGTCCGCCAAGGAGTTCGACCATGCTTTGGCTGCTCCATTCAAGGATATAGAGGACAGCTTGCAGTATTTCTCCGCCTTGGCGGCAAAATGCAGCATCTTGATAACGAGAAACAAAAAGGATTTTCCTAATGGCGAAAGTGTGATGGTTTTGACTCCACAGGAATTCTTTGATTGTTTTTCCGATGAACTTAAATGGTAATCTGATTGATACTCATATCGTTATTTCGTTTTTAGTTGATATTTCTTATCTTCTTTGCAAGCAAAGGTACACAAAAATGTCGGAATGAGCAAGGAAAATGGGGAATAATTTGAAAAATAAATGAAACAAGCAAGAGAATAGGGGAGATAAGTGCCCATTTTCTCTTGCTTGTTTTTAGCGCTTATAGCTCGCGAAGCCATTTCTCACCGCTCTTGGTATTGCTCCATATTACAAGTGCGACACCAAAGATTGCGATTCCAGTCATTGTTATTGCGAATCCAGTCATAATTATCTCATTTTTAAAGTTTTATTACCCATATAAGCTAAAGTCGTTGTTCCGAGGAATCCTGTTATTAACGCTACAATCGTGATGCCGTCATACTCAGCTACTCCGAAGACTGTCGCCATGTTTCCCAGCACCATTGCTATGAATGTAGCTTTTGCTATATCATAGAAAAACTTGCTAAGAGATTCACGAGCCGACTTTTCACTCTCTTCTTTGTTTTTCGAGACGTGCTCGACAGTTGTGCTCTTACGAGCATCCGGTTTCAATGGTTTTCCCATATATTCCTTTCTTTTAAATTGTTAATCATCGGGTTCGTGCGATATAATCATCACACGGCTGCAAAAGTACATTTTATTTTTCGGATATGCAAGAGAAATGGGGAATAATTTGAAAAATAAATGAAACAAGCAAGAGAATAGGGGTGATTAGTGCCCTTTTTCTCTTGCTTGAATTGTCATGCTTTGCGACTTCATCCGCGGTTGATTCTCTCCACCAATTCTTCGGGAGTCAGTAGCTCCATCTTAGAGAAGCCGAACCACTTCTTGCCCAGGTCCTTGATGGATGCGCCAACGTGATACACTGCCTCATCGATGCAGAGGAAGCGGTCGTGGGAGAGACGGAAGATATTCACCTCTATAGGAGGATATTGGGCGTTGTGGCGGTCGATGTCGAGTTGGAGTTGGCGAGAGATTTGCTGCGTGTAGATGGTGACTTGCACTTCGTCGGCACTCTTGTCGAGCAGGGTGAGCACGGTCTCCCATTCTCGGTAAAAACGTATGGCATATATCTCGTTCCACCTCTCCTCCTATCGTTTGAGGTCACAATTTGTGACCTCAAACATTCCTCTGGTGTTAACTGAAACATAAAATCGTCTTGAAAGCGATTGATATTACGTTTCACCGCTTGGTTCAAGACCTTGGTCTCCACACCATATAGTGTCGCTAAGTCTCTGTCGAGCATCACTTGTTGACCTCGGACAACATAAATCAAGTCCTGGATGTCGGAATCTACTGGCATTGTAGGCTCCAATGGTTGAATGGTTTTCGCCATGTTTGTACCTTTCTTTTAAATTGTTATTAATCAAGCTTTGTGCGATATAATCTCATCACACGGCTGCAAAAGTACATTTTATTTTTCGGATATGCAAGGAAAATGGGGAATAAAATAAATATAATTGCTAATTTGTCAATTTTGCTCTAGAAAAGTTTGTATTATCAAATTTAATTCGTAAGTTTGCAGAAAAATAAAATAATATACAATGAATACAATATCTAATGAGAATTTTCGCTTGAAGAAAGAAGAAGAACTGTCTCCTGCAGTCAAGAGCCTTATCGGCATCGCCAAGCCTTCAGGTACGGAAAATTGTCGGAATGAGCAAGGAAAATGGGGAATAATTTGAAAAATAAATGAAACAAGCAAGAGAAGGAGGGGTGATTAGTGCCCTTTTTCACTTGCTTAAATTGTTATATTTTTCGTGAAGTTATTGCATCTTCGCCATCGTCTGCCATAGTCCCCAAGTCGAAGTACATCATTCTTGTATAAGAACTGGTATCCCTGTTGGACAAAGGCAAAAAGTCGTTCTTCGCATAGAATGGAACTGCACTTTGATATGCATCCACTGTGATGAATCTACAGCCTGCTCGACTGCTACGAGAATACAAGCGAATCATAAAGCTCAACAAGATACTACCGATACCTGTACCTCGCAATGCGTTTGATACTCCTAATCTGCATAGCTTTACCGCAGGGTAACTACGCAGTCGTTTCTCATGCACAAATCGGTTTCCACATTCATTGTTGGCTCCAAAATAAGTATTCTGTATCTACTTTGGAACTCTTGTTCTGTCATTCTCATTGTAATCAGAACTTAAAATTTAGGTCCTTCAAAAACGCTCATTGCAGCATCGCCAAATCTTTTGATCTCTTCAATGCGTTCCTTGCTGATTTTCGGAGGATTCTCCATTCTCTTCATGAATCTGCGAGCGTCCTCACCATAGAGGATTGGGGTCTCTCGCCAAGCTGGCTTCAATGGTTTTCCCATGTTTTGTCCTTTCTTTTAAATTGTTAATCATCGAGTTCGTGCGATATAATCATCACACGGCTGCAAAAGTACATTTTATTTTTCGGATATGCAAGAGAAATGAGGAATAATTTTTATTGGAGGTCACCAATTGTGACCTCCAAAACGCCTGTCAATGCTTTTTGGAAATCAAGTCGATGATGTCCTTCTTGGAGATGGGATGCAATTCGCCCTTATACTTGGCATACAGTTCTATGTCATCTTCTTCCCCAAATAGCTCTCTGATGTCAACCTTCAAATGGCTCGCAATCTTTATCAGCGTGTCCAGTGTTGGGGATATGTTGCCATTGAGATAGTTGCTCAGGTTTGACTGGGTGATGCCAGAAAGTCGGGAGAGATCCTTTAAGGTCATCCCCTTCTGGGATAAGATTTCTTTGATTCGTAATACCATATTTTAATTCATTTTGGACGCAAAAGTAATGAAAATTATTATTTATAGCTAATATTTCTTAAATAAATTATCTTTTCTAATCTAAAAGTTTGTTATTATTATTTTTTACAATAACTTTGCGATAGATTATTATTAATTAATTTTGTAGATTATGGGACAATATGTTTGTGTGGGCATTCAAAACAAGGTGAGAGTGCCCAAGTCGGGGTTGGATAAATTCAAGGACGAGTACTCACATGAGGAACTTCTGGGGTATTTCGAGATGACGCACCTCCTTATGGATGCGTTTGAGCGAAGAGAGACAGAGGATGCGTATCAGTTGAAGGATAAGCTGATAGAGACGGAATTGATACCTTTCTTGCGCGACTTCTATCCTTTGCGCTACCAGGAGAAGAAGTATTACGAGGGAGCTTTGAGGTCTGTGGAGGCGTGCCAGAACTTGAGCGAACTGAAGGAAAGGATGGAAACAACTTACGATGACTTCGACGATGCATTTCAAATTATCGAGGATAGTAGCCTAAGCTTTCTCACTTCCGACACCTTCGACAATCGCTGCTTCTCATACAGTTTTCAGAATGTGTCGCTCAGTTCGGATGGGAAGATTTTGATGGAGTGTTATGGTTCTTTCTTGGGGTTCGTGCGTCGTAGCTTGTGTGAGGTGTTCAAAAAGTACAAGCTCATCGGTGCCATTAGAGTTTGGATTGATAGATAACATAAATGAAACAAGCAAGAGAAAGGGGCATAGGTGCTCATTTTCTCTTGCTTGTCTCTTTATGTTCTTGCCTTGCAAATTTTGGTAAGGCTTAGTTCTTCAAACGGTTGATTTGCTCTTGGGTCAAACCTGTTGCTTGCATGATTTGCATGATAGGCAAGTGCATTGAAAGAAGATTCTTGGCAACTTCTAACATGCCTTCAGCTCGTCCTTCTGCTCGTCCTTCTGCTCGTCCTTCTGCTCTTCCTTCTGCTCGTCCTTCAGTTCTTCCTTCTGCTCGTCCTTCAGCTCGTCCTTCAGTTCTTCCTTCAGACCAAGCTTTCTCTCTTGCCATGCGTCTCTTCTCCTTTTCCCACTTGTCGGTGGCATAGAGGTCACGCATCACCTTGATGTCGTACTCGTAGTACTCACGCTCCTCTGGGGTGAGCTTCTGCAGATCACCTATCGCCGCCAACTTTCGGAAGACGGGGTACTTGTCCAAGAATGGTA
>SAMEA104315437__coassemble_787_pt1 | contig 13217 bp, 10 predicted proteins | sample SAMEA104315437__metabat2_high_PE_027 | metagenome-assembled genome bin SAMEA104315437 (sample SAMEA104315437) | gut metagenome | biome: Monkey gut; feature: monkey-associated habitat; material: faeces | place: China | collected 2013
TTACAGCGACAACTGCGGTCTGGCTATACAATCCGACTGCAAAAATACGAAAATTTATTGAGAAAAGACAAGAAATGGTAGGAAATATAAATACGACGTTGTAAATTTAAGACTATTTAAGCCGAATCGCTTTAATAGTAACTACTCAGCACCCCATGGCATGAGTAGATGGCACCCCGTGCCACCCAACTTCGCCATGAACTTTGCCATGAACTTTCGCCAACAAACTTCATATTTCTAGCATGATGATGAAGGTATATGCTCTAGAACTATGTATTTACAGCGTGCGCAAAAATATAAAAAGTTCATATTCAATATGTTAGATACGCTTTTTAACTATGTTTTAACGCTATAAGGTGACATGCTACGTTCATACTTCATATACCTTCATCATCGACAACTCCTACTCAGATTAGTCCTTCAGGGCATCCGTATTCTTCGTTATTTCCGCCAGAAAGAGGCGTTTCTTCACCTCTTCCTCCACTCGCTCCTCAATCATATCCTCGATAATATCCATAGGCTTGCGATGGAATGGCAACGGTACCTTCAACTTGTCGTCATGCCCCTGGAAGAAGAGCAACTCGGCGATGTTCGCCCACGCCACCATGCAGTCCTCCTCCGAAGTGGCGACGGAGAAGATGGCACGACACACGTTCATGAACTGCTTCAACGTCAAGTTCTCCCCCTTGCACAAATGCTCATGGGTGGCACGAGTGAAGTGGAACTCCTCGTCCAACTCCTTGCGAGTCAGATGCCATTTCTGGCACTGCTCATAGTTGCTGTCACCAGGGCATGACTCTCTCTTCAACTTCGCCATGTATTGAAAGAAATCAGTCACCATCTTGCCAAAGCATTGCTCACCCGTTTTTGAACCTTCGTTCAAAAAAACTTACAACTTACTGTGTTGAAAGCATCAACCATAAATTGAGCCATCATAGATTGACTCTTTTTTAATGAATTCTTCATAATTAAAAATTTTGTTAATAAAACATGTTAAAACACTAACTTACCTAAATAAAATACGTAGATACGGCATTTTTCCCCCTATTCAATTTCTCAAAAGTGCTTACCTTTGCCCTCGCATCGTAAAAATTGCGACTGCATTTTCAATTTTTTAATATCACAAAAATGAAAAAGACTAACAATCGTCTTGTAACCAACGAAGCAGCGGTCATGCCCTCCTACTTCAAGTCACTAAAAACCACAGAAAGCCATCCGCTGATAAGTTGGGAGTATCTCATAAAGTTCATCACCTCCGACCCGATGCTGAAAATCTACACTGAGACCTACCGCAAGCGACTCGCCGTGAGCAAGAAGTTCGCCGATGCCTACAAGCCTGAGGGTCCTGGCATCACCATCTCCGCTCAGATGGATGGCTATGGCAAACAGCTCGCCAACTTCCTGAAGCCGACCCTCTTCATGATGCTCGACTTCGACCACCTGGACGAGGAGCAGATGAAGGAGTGCAAGGAGAAACTTGCCCATGACCCTTACGTCTTCATCGAATACACCACGGTGAGTGGACAGGGCATCCGCATCTTCTGTCGCTACGCCGAACTCATCGATGACGACGTGACCATCCTCGAGCTCTTCGACCTGATGATCCACAAGGCGATGGACTACTACACCCAACTGCTGGGGGTGAAGCCCGACAAGGCTTGTACCGACATCACTCGTTGCGCCGGACTAGCCTACGACCCGAATGCCATCTTCCATCCAGACGCCCACGGTTTCTTCTTGGAATCTGCCGACTACAAAAAGCTCTACACCAAGAAGGCGAACGAGGCGAAGTACTCGAAGCGAAACGCCCACCGCAAGCCGAAAGCCTCTGCTACTGCCGACAGCAACAACGGCAACCCGAAGGCACCCACCATCGACGAGGCGCTGCCCCACATCCTCTCCCTGCTGGAGCAATGGGGATACAAGTTTGAGCCGGGGAGCCACAACGACTTCGTCCTCAACTTCGGCAAGCTCTGCAACCTCTATGGCATCGACCGTGACGCTGCCTTCCAACATGCCGACATGGAGTATGGCTCCCTCTACAAGGATACCCACAAGGTGATGGAATGGTGCTACTCGAAGACCGACAAGTTTGGCTCATGGCGTTTCTATCGTGACGGCGAGAAGGAGAGTCATCGCCCTTCCATCAACGGCATCCAGCAATGGCTTACCACCCGATATGAATTCCATCACAACATGGTGACGGGAGCCTACGAAATCCGGAGCCTGATGGTGCTGGGCGGCAAATATTCCCACTGGACGGTAATCAATGACGACCTGGAGCACTCCCTCTGGCGAGAGATGGCAAAGCAGGGGCTGCGGGTATCTTGCTCCTCGCTCCACGACATCATCAACAGCGACTTCAGCGAGCCTTTCGATCCCTTCCAGGAATATCTCAACGGTCTGAAACCTTGGGTAAGAGGTGAACATCCCGACTACATCGAGCAGCTCGCCGACCGCATCGTGGTGCAAGATGATCCCGACCACTTCCACACCCAGGAATGGTTTCGCTACTTCTTCAAGAAATGGCTCGTGGCGATGGTGGTGGCATGGGTGACGCTCAAGGTGGTGAACCAGAACATCCTGATTCTCGTGGGCAAGGGTGGCATCTTCAAGACCACCTTCTTCGCCTACCTCCTCCCTCCTTGCCTCCGCCAGTACTTCATCAACGACTCCACCGCCAACTATACCGACAAGGACTTCCAGGAGGCGTGCTCCAGCAAGGGGCTCGTCTGCCTGGACGAGTTTGAGACCATCTTCGGCAAGAACCAGAGTGCCTTCAAGAGCGCCATCACCAAATTGGTTTTCTCCATCCGTCGTCCTTACGACAAGTATCGCAGCGAGTTGACCCATCGTGGCAGTTTCTGTGGAACCAGCAACAGCCGTGAGTTTATCACCGATGAGGAGAACCGCCGTTATTCGCCTTGGGTGGTGAAGAGCATCGTGAGTCCGTTGGAGGAGCCTATCGACTACGACCACATCTATGCCGAGGCGATGGCGCTAGGCAAGGAGGTGACAGACCGCAAGAAGTCGAAGAAGGGCAACTGGACGTTCTGGTTGACTCCCGACGACATCGAGATGATGCGCAAGCACAACCAACTCTTCATGGTAGCCAACTATGCCGAGGAGCAGATTTTGCGTTTCTATCGTGTGCCTCGTCCCGACACCGACCCAAAGTTCATCCGCTTCCGTTATAGTGCAGAAATACTGGAGCGCATCGGTAGCAACCCTGCCCTTCGCCAGAACTTGAACAACCACAATATCGGCAAGGTGATGTCGCAACTGGGATTCAGACAAGTACACAAGATGAAGGGCAACGGCTGGCTCGTCATCGAGAAGGATGGAGCGGAAATCAACACCGACTCCTTCTACAATCCGAATGACAAATCTCTGTGACTAGCAGAGATTTCTGTGTGACTATCAGAGATTTCTGTGTGACTATCAGAGATTTCCGTGTGACTAGCCGAAAAACGCTTGCTAGTCACAGAGAAATCTCGAAGGAGTCACAACGGCGTAAGCCTATTTATACATTATCGTTTATACATTATCATTTAAATGGAAATAGAACCAAGAAGTTATGGGAAGTCGGAGCTGGCGATGCTCTACTTCCCGAAGAGTGACCCATCGGCAGCCTTGAAGCGACTGAACCGATGGATAGACAACATCAGTGAGTTGAAGCTATGCCTGGAGGAATGCCATACCAAAAAAGCGGCGAAGTATTGGAGCCGCAAACAGGTCATTCTCATCACCTATTACCTAGGCGAACCATAGTATTGTCATTTTATCCATATTTATCATGCCTTTAGCGGACATAAGAGCCGTAGGCAGACATTGAGCCAAAGAATTGTCGTATCTTTGCATTGTCAATCAGAGAGGTTGACGATGCGAGGAACGGCAATTCCGCGGTAGCCCTCACCCACATCATTACTCAAACTAAATTAACTCACGATTTATGATTTTACTGAATCTGTACAAAAACAAGAACAAGAAGATGCCGGAGGCGTACGGCAAGTATTACGCCCGTCCTGCCATCACCCAGACCATCGGCATCGACGGTCTCTCCGAGCACATGTCGAGCCACAACACTCCGTTCTCGCCTGGTGCCGTGAAGGGTATGCTCACCGACATGGTGATTTGTATCCGAGAGCTTTGCCTTCAAGGTATTGCTGTGAAAATTGATAATCTTGCTATTTTCAGCATCGGCATCAAGCACAAGGAGGGAGCGAACTCTGAGAAGGAGTTCACCGTGGCGAAGAACGTTGAGGGAGTGAGACTCCGAGCAAGAGCTACGGGAGAGCTTGTCTCAGACAAGCTCAAGTTGGATGCCACCTTGAAGAAGGCATCATCGCTTACTGGAGATGCAGGGGACGACTCCCCTACTACCCCATCGGGTGATGGCGACAACAAGGGTGATGCTGGTAGCACCACACCGACTACTCCGAGTGGCGGTGGCAGCGGCAGCACACCGAGTGGCGGCAGCCAAGAGGGCGGCGGCTCCAGCTCTGGAAGTGATACTCCTAAAGAGTTTGACTAAGAGGTTGGGGGTGAGGGGAGGTTTCCCCTCGCCTCTCTCTTCCTCTACTCAAAGAGTCGTCCCTAAAGCCGTTGTCTCTTCACTTCCCTAACGACTGAAAGGAGTGATTACTTCTCTTAACTTCTATCTCTTCACAAAATAATTGTATATATTAACCCATTTAATTGTTTATTCAAATGAAAAAGGAAACTCTTAAAACAGTAATTAACTTTATTATTACCGTACTGACAGCGATTGCTAGCGCTTTTTGTGTTAGTTCGTGCAAGGGCTAATCGCCCTTTGCAATCCTATTTTTCAAATTTCCATTGAGGATTTTTCAATTCTCCATTGAGGGATTCAATTTTCCATTGAGGATTTTTCAATTCTCCATTGAGGGATTTTTTCGACACCCCTGTCCCCCTCTTACGAAGAGGGGGTCCTTACCCCAGTACCCAAGCCCTACGCCCCTACCATAGGGGCGAGGGATGTAGCTGGCTACGCTATAGCTTCGCCAGAGTTTTGGTATCGCCAGCAGAGCCTTTGCCCTACGGGCTGGCGATGATTTCTTACGCAACAGAGTTGCGATTGTTTTACGCCTAATCGGCGATTTTTGTGCGGTGTTACACCGCCTCCCTACTAGGCTAGCGCTTTGCAACAAGCTTTCGTCAAGGCTGTGCAGCAAGCTCTCATCAAGGCGGTTTACACCGCACAAAAAATCGCAACTCTGTTGCGTAAAAAAATAAAGGCGAGGGCTCTGACGCCCCGCCTACCTTAGAGCGAAGCGGTTCAGAGCGACGAGTAGGAGCGGTTTCCCCCTTCCTCCTGAGGAGGAAGGGCTGGGGATAGAGGTGGAGCCCTCCTTATGAAGGAGGGACGGGGTGGTTGGAAAAACCTTCCACCAATGGAAATTGGAAAATTAATTTAGTAAGAAAAATCATAAAAAAGAATTTGTTATGAGAACAATCAATCTAATCGTATTGCACTGCACGGCAACCCGTGTGACCCAAGACTTCACGGTAGAAGACTTGAAAGCCTGTCACCTCGCCAGAGGTTTCAAAACCATCGGCTACCACTACTACATCACCAAGGACGGCACCCTCTACCCTTGCCGCCCAGAACGAGAGATCGGAGCCCACGCCCGACACTACAACGTTCACAGCATCGCCGTCTGCTATGAGGGCGGACTCGATGCCAACGGCAAACCAGCCGACACCCGTACCCTCGCCCAGAAGGTAACAATGGAGGAACTCCTCAAGAGCCTCTGCCTCGACTACCCCGATGCCACCATCCTCGGTCATCGTGACCTCCCCGGCGTTCGCAAGGAGTGTCCATGCTTCGACACCAAGAAGTGGCTCGAAGACATCAACTTCCACATCTAAAAAAATCCCCTCTGGCTAAAAACTGCCAGAGGGGATTTTAGTAATTATCATTTTCAAAAACTACTTATCTTTTAATGCCCAAATCCTCGCGCGTTGTCCTATCTATTCTTTCTTGACTTAATCCCAGAAATTATCATCAACCCATTTAGACAAGTCTGCATCCAATCCCTATGAGTTGCCCTTGATTTGGAAAAGCCGTCCTTCCAACCCCTTGAAAGGACCATTGAGGATGCGAATGCGCTTCTTCTGCAAGAAATAAGAATATGGTTTGCGGAGCACCATCACCTCGGAATCGACAAAAGAGAGATAGTCCTTGAAGAGACGTATCTGCCTGCAAGCAATTTCTTCACCAGCCTCTCTTGGTGACGAGGTGTAGAAACTACATTCCAACTCACAACTTGATGTATTTACATTCCGTGAGAACTGCCGCACAAGCGAGAAAGTTGTCTATCTTTACCACAAAACGCTTGCTGCGGCTCCCCTTGATGCGCTGATAATAGCCCTCCTTGCCCTCAAAAATGCCATCGACAATGCGAACCTTAGCGTCGGGACGCAATCCCAACTGACCGATCTCATCGGGATTGAAATACTTCAAGTCGGTGGCTGACTTATCGTAAGTGGAGCTTGCACAAAGAGAAGATTACGGACGACAGGGCGCTCACAAATCTTGCGCTCCTTTTTCATGCGACCGACCATAAGCTCATAACGCTCCATAGGCACATAAGTGACTACATCGGACTCCTTATCGAGAAGCTCGACCGCCATCTGTTCCCTACCATAAGGCGCACTCATGGCATACCACATCTTAACATGATTTGATGTCATCATATTCCTGCTAACTTTTGTTGCAAATTTCTTGCTAATAAGGTACGAATTTAGCTCCTTGAAAAATATACAACTAATTATTTTTCAAGCAGTTATAACGTTTTAACGTTTTTCATTAGTTGCTTCAGCCTTGTCGTCAAAGCCAACACAGCAACCAATGATTTTACAAAGTTAGCAGTTTTTATCGAGATAAACAAGTTTTCACGTCTATTTTTTTTTTTTAACAATCGCCGTCTTCAAAGCTGCGCTTTGAAGAACGCAAAAAGGGAGGCAAACCTCATCACAAGGTCTGCCTCCCGACACTTATAGTTAAAAATAACCGATAATTTATTGATTCTGATTCATACGCATCAGATAGAACAAATGCTTACTTATTCAAGAACTTATCTACCTGAGCCGCAATCTTACGACCGCTTGCCATAGCACGTACCACGAGGGATGCGCCATTGGCGGCATCACCAGCCACAAATACGTTCTCGGCGAACTCTGGCTGCTGTGGTTTCAAGAAACCCATTGCCAAGAACACAGCCTCTGCCTTGATGATCTCTGGCTCACCAGCTGGCACCATCAATGGACGACCGCCCTCTGGGTTTGGTTTCCAGTCTATCTGCTGCACCTTTACTCCCGTCAACTTGCCATTCTTGCCCAAGAACTCCAAGGAGTTGATGTTCCAACGGCGAGTACAACCCTCCTCATGGCTGGATGTGGTCTTGAGGGTGCGAGGCCAGTTAGGCCATGGATTCTTAGGATCCTCAGGTCCCTCCACTGGCTTAGGCATAATCTCTATCTGGGTGACGCTCTTGCAGCCCTGACGATGTGCCGTACCGATACAGTCGGAACCGGTATCACCACCACCGATGACCAAGACATCCTTGCCCTTGCAGGTGACACGCTCATCCTTGGAGAACTCCATGCCAGCCAACACTCTGTTTTGCTGAGAGAGAAGTTCGAGGGCGAAATAGACACCCTTCAACTCACGTCCTGGAATTTTCAGGTCACGAGCGGTAGGAGTACCCGTAGATACCACGTAGGCATCGAAGCCCTCTGGCAACTGGGTGACATCTATCTGCTGATTGTACTTGAACTCGATGCCCTCTTCCTCCAAGAGACGGAGACGGCGGTCGATGATAATCTTGTTGAGCTTGAAGTTTGGAATACCATATCTCAACAGACCGCCTGCGTTCTCACGAGCCTCGAAGACGGTCACCTTATATCCCTTATGATTCAACTGGTTGGCTGCTACCAATCCAGCAGGACCGGCACCGATGACAGCTACTGTCTTGCCATTGCGCTCAGGCAACTCTACATGCACATAATCCTCTTGGAAGGCATGCTCCACGATGGCACACTCATCCTCACGGTTGGTGGTAGGTTCGTGATCCATCAAGTTGAGGACACAAGCCTTCTCGCAGAGTGCAGGACAGATACGACCTGTGAACTCAGGGAAGTCGTTGGTGCTATTGAGCAAGCGGTAAGCCAGCTCCCAGTCGCCCTTGTAGAGGGCATCGTTCCACTCAGGAGCCTTGTTGCCCAGCGGACAAGCCCAGTGGCAGAAAGGCACACCGCAGTCCATACAACGGCTCGCCTGCTGACGGCGGTCGTTACTATTCAATGTTTGTTCTACCTCGCCAAAGTCGAGGATTCTATCGTGAATTGGTCTATAACCTGCTTCCTTGCGAGGTATAGTCAAAAATGCTTTTGGATTTCCCATCTTTTCTTAACTTTGAAAATTAATAGTCTCTCTGCATATCCGCAATCTTCTGCTGCAACTTCTTTACTTGCTCTTCCTGCAGTACTCGCTTGTATTCGATTGGCACTACCTGGATGAAGTCCTCTACGTAGTGATTCCAGTCATCGAGCATGGTGCGAGCCAACTTACTGCCAGTGTAGAGATAGTGCTGGCGAATCAACTCGTGCAACTCCTTGCGATAGGTGCTGTCCTCGACGAGGTTGATCTCCACCATATCCATATTACAGAAGTAATCGAAGTTGTGGTTCTTGTCCCAGACGTATGCGACACCACCACTCATACCAGCGGCGAAGTTGCGGCCTGTCTCACCGAGTACTACGACACGTCCACCGGTCATGTACTCACAGCAGTGGTCGCCTGCACCCTCGATGACGGCGATGGCACCCGAGTTACGCACACCGAAGCGCTCACCCACCTTACCGTTGATGTAAAGTTCACCACTTGTGGCACCATAGAGACCTGTGTTACCTGCGATGATATTGTCCTCAGCAGAGAAATTGCTGCGGATAGGAGGAAGGATGGAAATACGACCTCCTGAAAGTCCTTTAGCGAAATAGTCATTGGTCTCGCCTTCGAGTTTGAAGTCAACGCCCTTCACCAAGAAGGCGCCGAAGCTCTGACCCGCAGAACCCTTGAACTTCACGTTCACGGTCTTGTCTGGCAAACCAGCCTCACCATACTTCTCGGCTATCATACCACTGAGCATAGCACCAGCGGCACGGTCGGTATTCTTGATGGCGAAGTCGAGGTTGACTTCTTCCTGCTTCTCGATGGCACTCTGCGCACCACGAATCAACTGCTGGTCGAGCACATTGTCGAGATCATGTATCTGGGCGGTGGTATGGTAGAGAGAACCATGACCAGCCTCACGATGCAAGAGACGAGAGAAGTCGAGCAAGTCTGCCTTCTCCTCGATGCTCTTAGCCACCTCTGGCTCCAAGGCATTCTCGCCCTCAGTAGGCAATACCTCGGCATCACTCTTGCGAACGATGAGTTCGGTATGACCAATGATATCATTCAAAGATGTATAACCCATCTCAGCCAAGTACTCACGTACCTCCTCTGCCATAAAGCGGAAGTAATTGATGAGATACTTATAGCTACCACGGAAGTGGGCACGGAGCTTAGGATCCTGTGTAGCCACACCCATAGGACAGGTATTCAAGTTACATTTACGCATCATCACGCAACCCAATACGATGAGGGCCGCTGTACCAAAACTGAACTCCTCGGCCCCGAGCAATGCCATCAAGATGACATCACGACCGCTCTTCAACTGACCATCGACCTGGAGACGAACCTGTCCACGAAGACCGTTCTTCACCAAGGTCTGCTGGGTCTCAGAGAGTCCAATCTCAGGAGAGATACCAGCGAATCGCATACTAGATGCAGGGCTGGCACCCGTACCACCCTCGGCACCAGAGATGACGATGAGGTCGGCTTTCGCCTTAGCCACACCGGCAGCGATGGTACCCACACCACTCTCAGCCACGAGTTTGACAGAGATGGCAGCCTTAGGGTTCACGTTCTTGAGGTCGAAGATGAGCTGAGCCAAGTCCTCGATACTATAGATATCGTGATGAGGTGGAGGAGAAATCAAGCTGATGCCAGGGATAGAGTGACGAGTCTTGGCGATGACCTCATTGACCTTGAAGCCAGGCAACTGACCACCCTCACCCGGTTTAGCACCCTGTGCCACCTTGATCTGGATTTCCTCTGCGTTGACCAAATATTCTGTTGTCACACCAAATCGACCAGAAGCCACCTGCTTGGTCTTGCTGGAGAGGCTGATGCCATCCACGGTAGCGTGGAATCGCTCATTGTCCTCACCACCTTCACCTGTGTTGCTTCTTGCACCCAGGGCGTTCATGGCGAGTGCCATTGCCTCGTGAGCCTCCTTGGAGAGGGCACCGAAGCTCATCGCACCGGTAACGAAGTGCTTCACGATTTCCTCCACTGGCTCCACCTTGTCGATAGAGATAGGGTTCTTGCGGAAACCGAAGAAGTCACGGATGAAGATAGGCTCTTGCTTATCGTCAACGAGATGTGTATATTTCTTGAAGAGTTCATAGTCGCCCTTGCGAGTAGCGAGCTGCAAGGTGGCGATGGTCTCTGGGTTCCAAGCATGCTTGATACCGTCCTTGCGATAGTGGAACTGTCCCATGCTTGGCAGGAAGTCGAGCTTCTTGGCAGCGAATGCCTTGTCGTGCAAGCGGATGGCATCACGGGCGATGGTCTCCAAACCGATACCGCCGATGGTGCTCACCTCTGTTCCGAAGTAGTTCTTCAAGAGGCTCTCAGACAAGCCGATGCTCTCGAAAATTTTGGCACCACGATAGCTACGGATGGTAGAGATACCCATCTTCGCCATAATCTTGAACAAACCTTTCTTCACAGCCTTGATATAGTTCTGCTCGGCTGTATGGTAATCCTCCTGAATCTTGCCACGCTTTACGAGGTCGTCGAGTACGGCGTAGGTCAAGTAAGGACAGAGGGCAGATGCACCATAACCCAACAAGAGGGCGGCGTGCATCACCTCACGTATCTCACCACTCTCCACGATGAGGGCGGTCTGTACACGCTTACCTGCATCAATGAGGTAATGGTGAACGGCGCTCACGGCAAGCAATGATGGGATGGCAGCATGGGTCTCATCCACGCCACGGTCGCTCAAGATGATATAGTTGTATCCATCATCCACACTCTTCTCAGCCTCCTTGCAGAGGTTGTCGAGAGCCTCATGCAGTCCTTCCTCGCCTTTGGCGGTCTCGAAGAGCATGTGGAGCTTTACGGTATTGAAGCCCTTGTAGCGGATGTTCTGGAGAATATCGAGCTGGGTATTGGTCAAGATAGGATGTGGCAAGCGCACCATCTTGCAGTTGCTCTCGTCTGGGTTCAGAATGCCAGAGCCGACACGACCGATGTACTCGGTAAGACTCATCACGAGGTTCTCACGGATAGAGTCGATGGCAGGGTTGGTAACCTGTGCAAACTGCTGACGGAAGTAATTGAAGAAGATTTGTGGCTGGTCGCTGAGCACGGCAAGTGGAGTATCGTTACCCATAGATGCTGTAGGCTCCTGACCCTTGGTAGCCATTGGGATGATGGTACCGTCGATGTCTTCCTCGCCAAATCCAAATTCAAGTTCGTTGCGAGTCAAGTTCTCGATGCCATTCTCCACCTTACGACCGCTGCGGAGTTTCTCCAACTCAATACGGTTGGTGTTCAACCACTGACGATAAGGATGAGCCGTGGCAAGGCGTTCCTTAATCTCACCATCATAATAGATCTTGCCTTCCTGGGTATCAATCAAGAGAATCTTACCAGGCTGGAGACGTCCCTTCTCTGCAATCTCGGTTGGGTCGAAGTCCATCACACCCACCTCGGATGCCACAACCATCATATCATTCTTGGTGATGGTGTAGCGGGCTGGGCGCAAACCATTACGGTCGAGCATACCACCGGCAAATCTACCATCGCTGAAGAGCAAGGCAGCAGGACCATCCCATGGCTCCATCAAGATAGAATGATACTCATAGAATGCCTTCAAGTCTTCGGAGATAGGGTTCTTGTCGTTGAAGCTCTCTGGCAACATCACTGCCATGGCATGAGGCAAGGACAAGCCGCTCATCACGAAGAACTCGAATACATTATCAAGGCTGGCAGAGTCGCTCATGTTAGGCTGAACGATAGGAGAAATTTCTCGGATGTCGCCCAGAGCCTCACTGCTCAACACGCTCTCACGAGCCTTCATCCATCCACGGTTACCACGGATGGTGTTGATCTCACCATTGTGGCAGAGGAGACGGAAAGGCTGAGCCAAGCTCCATGTAGGGAAGGTGTTGGTAGAGAAGCGAGAGTGAACGAGTGCCAAACCGCTTGTGAAATAATTATTGGTCAAGTCAGGATAGTATTGGCGCAACTGAAGGCTGCTCAACATACCCTTATAGACGATATTCGAATTGGACAACGAACAGATGTAGAAATCAGGATCGGTGACACGTTTCTCGATGCGTTTGCGGATGAGATAGAGGATGCGCTCGAATACAGGCACCTTATCATCGGTTACACCCGTGATGAAAACCTGTTTGATGGCAGGCTCATTGCTGAGTGCAGCCTCACCGAGACAGTCAGGGTTGGTAGGCACATTGCGAAGGTGCATCAACTGGAGTCCCTCACGTTCGATTTCCTCGATCATGATGGAGAGGATGTCCTGCTGTTTCTTCTCGTCCTTAGGCAAGAAGACAAGACCTGTACCATATTTGCCCTTCTCAGGCACAGGGATACCCTGAAGAAGAATAAACTCATGTGGAATCTGGAGCATGATACCGGCACCATCACCTGTCTTGTTGTCGGCACCCTCTGCACCACGGTGGCGCATGTTCTCAAGTACCTTCAAGGCATTATCGACCAGCTCATGACTCTTGTTTCCGTGGATGTTAACCACCATACCTACGCCACACGCATCGTGCTCATAGGCTGAACTGTACAATCCTTTTTCCATTTCTTGTTCGTTTTATCGGTTATTTATTTTCTTACTTATACGCCTGCTCGTGAACTCCTGCCACGGCACGACCGCTTGGGTCGTTTTGGTTCTTGAAGGAGGCATCCCAAGCTAGGGCCTCGGCAGTGCTGCATGCCACACTTGGTACGGATGGCACACTGCGAGCGGCACTGTCGCTAGGGAAATGCTCAGCGAAGATAGAGCGATAATAATACTCCTCCTTGTTCTGTGGAGGATTGATAGGGA
>SAMEA104315437__coassemble_822_pt1 | contig 12836 bp, 10 predicted proteins | sample SAMEA104315437__metabat2_high_PE_027 | metagenome-assembled genome bin SAMEA104315437 (sample SAMEA104315437) | gut metagenome | biome: Monkey gut; feature: monkey-associated habitat; material: faeces | place: China | collected 2013
TACCACGCTCCTTGCCTTGCTTGTGGGCAATCTCATCGTTAGGGTGAACCTGGATAGAAAGGTCACGGTTGGCATCGATAAACTTGATGAGCAATGGGAACTCGTTGCCAAAACGCTTGTAGTTTTCGGTTCCAAGGAAACTGTCCTTCAACTCGGCAACAACCTCATTGAGTTTCTTGCCCTTCATTTCGCCTTCAGCTACGATGCTCTCGTTGCCAGGAACTCCAGAGATTTCCCAGCTCTCACCTACTTTCTCTTGCTTCACGTCAAGATGCTTGAAAGCGATAATCTTGTTGCCACCCCAAATAGTGGACTTCAATAGTGGTTCAAATTTTAATGGTTTCATAACTATATTGAATTAGTTGATAAAATTTTATCTTGTTATAGAACTCTTCGTTCTTCACTCTTCACTTTTCACTTAAGCTCTTCACTTAAGCTCTAGTTCTCCCTCCAGAAGGCAGGGGTGAGGATCACCAGTACGCTGAATATTTCCAGACGTCCGATGAGCATCATCAGCGAGCAGAACCATTTTGCCACATCGGGCAGTTCGCTCCACGACATCGTAGGGCCAATCTCCGTACCCAGCGTAGGACCCACATTGCCCACACAGCTCAGGGTGATGGTGATGGCATTGGTGTTGTCGATGCCCATGGCTATCATCGTGAAGGAGATGAACAGGCAGATGATGAGATAGGTGGTGAGGAAGGCGAGCAGCGTAACCCGCTTCTGCATCGGAACGTTCACGCCATCAATCTTCAATGGAAGTACGGCGTTAGGGTGCAGAATCTGTCGGAATTCATTCTTCACCATTCTCACCAGCATCACGCCGCGGATGCATTTCAAACCTCCACTCGTACTGCCCGAGCAGGCTCCGAAGAACATGCAGGTTGCCAATACCACCCAGGTAACGTGTGGCCAAAGGGCTGCATCATCGTTAAATAATCCCGTGGTGGTGATGAATGAAACCACCTGGAAGACGGCGCTGCGGAAGGCATGCTCCATATCGTAGTTGCGCATCGCTATCAGCTCTACCATGATGAAGGCTGTGAATGCCGAAACCAGGAATACATAAAACTTGAACTCCGAGTTCTTGAACAGATCCTTGATCTTGAACTTGATGACTGCTGCATAAAGCAGGGTGAAGTTCACTCCCGAGAGGAAGCAGAAGAAGGCGCAGATGTATTCCAGCGCCGGCGAATGGAAGAACGAGGTACTGCTATTATGAGTAGAGAAACCACCCGTAGCAGTAGTGGTCATCGCATAGTTGAAACTGTCGAAGAGATTCATTCCTGCTACATAATAGGATACAATGCAGGCGATGGTGAGCACCAGATAGATACTCCAGATCCATTTTGCCGAGGTAGAGAGGCGGGGATGCAGCTTGGTCTTGATAGGACCCGTAGCCTCGGCTGCAAACACCTTGGTCTGTCCTCCTACAAGTGATGGCAGCAGGGCGATGGTGAAGAACACGATACCCAAACCGCCTATCCACTGGGTGAGCGACCGCCAGAAGAGCAATCCGTGAGGGAAGCATTCCACATCATCCAGGATGGTGGCTCCCGTGGTGGTGAATCCCGACATCGTCTCGAAGTAGGCATCCGTAAAGTTGCTGATGTAGCCGCTTATCATGAAGGGCAGGGTGCCGAAGAGACTGAAGATGATCCAGGATAGCGACACCACGAGATAGGCATCGCGGCGTGACATCGAGTTGTCGGCTCCATGGCCCCTCCATTTCAGGATGAGTCCGCCTCCGATGGTGATGAGTGTAGATATCACGAAGGCGAAGATATCATCCTGCTGATAGTAATAGGCTACCAGCAGAGAGATAAAGAGCAGGAAAGCCTCTATGAAAAGCAGTTGCCCCAATATCTTATATATCAGTTTACTATTTATCATATAAAATGCTTCTCTTTATCATATAAAATACTTCTCTATCTTCTTCATGTTGATGTTGTGGCAGAACACCATCACCGAGTCGCCTGGTTCTATCTGGGTATTACCCGAAACGAGCATTCCCTCGCCGTTTCTCACCAGTCCACCAATGGTTACGCCGATAGGCATACCAAGGTCTTTCACTGGTTTCTTGGTTACCTTTGAGCCTTCCTTGGCGATGAACTCGGCCACATCGGCGTTGGCGCTCATCAGGAAGCGTACGTTCATCACGTCGGCATCGAGCATCATCTGGTAGATATAGCTGGCGGCAATCATCTTCTTGTTGATGATGGTACCGATGTCCAGGCTCTCGGCCATGCTCACATAATCCACGTTTTCTACTGCCGCTACGGTTTTGCGCACACCCATTCGTTTGGCTGTGAGGCAGGCCAGGATGTTGGTCTCGGCATTTCCTGTCAGTGCCACGAAGGCCTGGGTGCTTCTGATTCCTTCTTCGGTGAGCAATGGGATGTCTCGTCCATCGCCATGAATGATCAGGGTCTTGTTCTCGTCCAGGATGTCGTTGAGATACTCGCAGCGGTTCTCGTCGATTTCGATGATTTTGCACTCCATGTATTCTGGCATTTTCTTCACCGCTCTCACGGCAGTGCGACCGCCACCCATGATCATCACGTTCTTCACATCTACATAATGTTCCTTTCCCACAATCTTGCGGATGTAAGGAATGTAGTTGCGGGTGGTCATGAAGTAGGCGAGGTCGTAGAGCTTCAACTCGTCGTAACCACCAGGGATGATGGTCTCGCCGCCACGCTTGATGGCTACCACGTGGTAAGGGTCGTTGGGACCGCTGATGTCCTTGAGTGGCTTGTTGAGTATCTCGCAAGTCTCACGCAACTTGATGCCCAGCATGATGAGCGCACCATCGTGGACATCCCAACGCTGACGCACCCAACTCATCTTCAGTCCGTTGTTGATATCGACGGCAGCCAACATCTCAGGATAGATGAGTTTGTTGATGCCTAGGTCCTTGAAGAACTCCTTGGCTTGTGGGTCCATGTATTCGGGATTATCCACCTTGGCAACCGTTCGCTTGGCTCCCAGCTCATGGGCTAGGATGCAAGCGGTGATATTCTTGCTCTCAAGGGGAGTCACCGAGATAAACAGGTCGGCGTCGGCAACATTGGCGTCACGCAGAATCTTCAGGCTTGTAGGCTGACCCACCATCGTGAGCAAGTCGTAGTCGGAGCCGATGCTGGCGAGTCGTTCCTCGCTGTCATCTATCAGCGTGATGTCCTCCTTGCTTCGGGAGAGCAATCGTGCCAAGTGGGTACCAATGGCATAAGCGCCTGCAATGATGATTTTCATTTCTATCTTTCTTTAATAGCTTAATCTATACTGAATGTCTTTATACTTCATCGAAAGGTTTCCTTTTCTCTTATTCTCCTAGAATGGACTTTTGGATAGAATTCTTGTCCAAACCGACGATTTCTCTGAGCTCCGATACTTTACCATGCTCGATGAAGTCGTCTGGTATGCCCAGTCTCGTCACTTGTGGATGGTAGCCATGGTCGCTCATCCATTCCAGCACGGCAGAGCCGAAACCGCCCATTCTCACGCCGTCCTCGATGGTGACGATGCGTGAGAATTTCTCAGCCACTTCCTGGAGAATGTTCTCATCAAGTGGCTTGAGGAATCGCATGTCGTAATGGGCAACGCTCAACTTCGCTGCTGACGAATCCTCAGCAGAGCTTGCCAACTCTTCTATCGCCAAGGCTGCATCGTTACCGATAGGACCGAGAGTCAGCACGGCGACATCCTTGCCATCACGCAACTTTCTGCCGGTACCGGTCTTGATCTCTTCCATCTCATTCTTCCAATCTACCAGCACGCCATTGCCCCTAGGATAACGTATCACATAGCAACCTTGATTAGGCATTTGGGCGGAATACATCAGATTGCGAAGCTCATGCTCGTTCATCGGTGATGCAATCGTGAGATGCGGAATCGGACGAAGAGCTGCAAGGTCGAACACACCATGGTGGGTCGGGCCGTCCTCACCCACCAGTCCTGCACGGTCTAGACAGAGCACTACAGGTAGGTTGAGCAGTGCCATGTCATGTATGATGTTGTCGTATGCTCTTTGCGCAAACGAACTGTATATGTTGCAGAAAGGTTGAAGTCCATCTTTTGCCATTCCGCTGGAGAAGGTGACGGCGTGTCCTTCTGCGATACCTACATCAAATACTCTGTCGGGCATGGCTTTCATCATGATGCTCATTGAACAGCCCGTTGGCATCGCTGGCGTTACACCCACGATGTGAGAATTTTTCTCTGCCAACTCTAGGAGGGTGTTGCCGAAGACATCCTGGAACTTAGGGGGCTGGTTGCTGGAGTCGGCGACGATACGCTCACCAGTCTCAGGGTCGAATTTGCCTGGCGCATGCCAGATGGTAGCACTCTTCTCTGCAGGCTCATATCCCTTGCCCTTGGTGGTATGGAGGTGGAGCAGTTTCGGACCCTTCATGTTCTTCAACTGCTTGAGCACTCTCACCACTTCCTTGACATCATGGCCATCGAAAGGTCCGAAATATCGGATGTTCATTCCCTCGAAGATGTTCTGCTGATGGCTGAGCGCAGACTTCAGGGCGTTGTTGAGTCGGATGATTCCCTTGCGTCGGTCATCATTGAGATAGCCCTTGGAGTGGAGCCACTGTGAAGCCTTGAAACGGAGCTTGTTGTAGGTCTCGTTGGTGTCGAGATTGAGCAGGTATTTCTCCATGCCACCCACAGCACGGTCGATGCTCATGTCATTGTCATTGAGGATGATGAGCATGTCGTTAGGGGTGCTCGACACATTGTTCAATCCCTCGAAGGCAAGACCACCGCTCATGGCACCATCGCCGATGACAGCCACCACGTGGCGGTCTTCATGCCCCGTCTTTCGGGCTGCAACTGCCATGCCCAGGGCTGCCGAGATGGAGTTGCTGGCATGACCGCAAGCGAAGGTGTCGTATTCACTCTCCAGGGGAGTAGGGAACGGGCGGATGCCGTGCAACTTTCTGTTGGTGCAGAAGGTGTCACGTCGCCCAGTCAGAATCTTATGACCATATGCCTGGTGTCCCACATCCCAAACGATGCGGTCCTCAGGAGTATCGAATACGTAATGTAGAGCTACAGTAATTTCGACCACGCCAAGCGAAGACGCAAAGTGACCGGGGTTTACGGAAACCTCGTCGATGATGTCTTCTCTCAGTTCTTGACAAACCTGTGGCAACTGGTCGATGCTGAGCTGTCGCAAGTCTTCAGGGTATTTTATCTTACTTAAAAGATGAAACTTTTCTTGATTCATGAATCCATTCTTATGAATAACTCTGCAAAGATACTGCTTTTTTGCCAATCCTTGCCATATTTCGCCCGATAATTTCCCTTTTTCGGTTTTTTCTTCGTATTTTTGCAGACGAATGGATATAAAAACAGAAAAAAATCATAACGCCAGTACCCTCAATGGTACCATAAAACGTAAGTAATAATAAAACCAAAATAATAATGAGAAAGAATGTAATCCTTTTCGGGGCTATGTTGATGATAGCATCGTCAGCGATGGCTCAGTCCTCCCAGGGAGGTATCAGCAATGCAACCTTGCAGCAGATCGTGAAAGCGCAGAATGGTAGTGCCAACAAGGCTCTCTTCAATGCCATCGCCAATAATAATATCGATGACTTGGTGAAGAATCCTGCCAACCAAGCTCCTGTAGATACGCATTTCAGCATTGAGACTCCTAAGCAGTCTATCCACAACCAGAAAAGCTCTGGACGTTGCTGGATGTTCAGTGGCTTCAATGTGTTGCGCTCCAATTTCGCCAAGAACGACAAGCAGGGTAGAGTGGTGGAGTTCTCGCAAGACTACCTCTTCTTCTACGACCAGTTGGAGAAAGCCAACCTCATGTTGCAGGGTGTCATCGACACAGGCAAGAAGTCAATCGAGGACCCTCAGGTGCAGTTCTTCTTCAAGAACCCTATCAACGATGGTGGTACTTTCTGTGGCGTTGCCGATTTGGCAGAGAAGTATGGCTTGGCTCCTATGAGTGCGCAGCCTGAAACTTTCTCCAGCAACAACACTTCGAAGATGAGCAAACTCATCAGCAGCAAGTTGCGTGAGTATGGCTTGGAGTTGCGCAAGATGGTGGCACAGGGCAAGAAGTCTAGCGCCATCCAGGCTCGTAAGGATGAGATGCTCGCTACCGTCTATCACATGTTGTCTTTGACACTTGGCGAACCAGTGAAGGAGTTTACCTATGCCTTCCGTGACAAGAACGGCAAGCAAGTGGGCGAGGCTAAGAAATATACACCTAAGAGTTTCTACGAGGAGACGGTAGGGCATAGCTTGAATGGTACTTTCCTGATGGTGATGAACGACCCTCGTCGCCCTTATCACAAGACCTATGAGGTGGAGTACGACCGTCATACCTATGATGGACATAACTGGAAGTACTTGAACTTGCCGATGGAAGAAATCGCCCAACTCGCCATTGCTTCCTTGAAGGATGGACATAAGATGTACTCCAGCTATGATGTGGGCAAACAACTCGATCGCAAGCGTGGCTACTTGGCACTCGACAACTTCGATTATGGAAGTTTGTTTGGTACTTCGTTCCCTATGAACAAGGCGGAGCGCATCTCTACATTCGACAGTGGCTCTACTCATGCCATGACTTTGACGGCTGTAGATTTGGATGCCAATGGCAAACCTGTGAAATGGAAGGTGGAGAACAGTTGGGGTGCTGATAATGGCTTCTCAGGTTGCTTCATCATGACCAATGATTGGTTTAATGAGTATATGTTCCGTTTGGTGGTGGACAAGAAATATGCTTCCGAACAGTTACTGAAGGAGTTTGACCAGAAGCCAACCATGTTGACTCCTGACGACCCATTGTTCCAGTTGGAAGATTAAAGAAACAAGATAATCATGCAAGAGAAAAAAATCAGAGAGAGCATCATCTCTCTTGTTCAGAAAGAAGTGGTGCCAGCCATTGGTTGTACCGAACCGATGGCGGTGGCATTGTGTACGGCGAAGGCTGCAACCGTGTTGGGTTGCCGTCCTGAGAAAATCAATGTGCTCTTGAGTCCGAATATGCTCAAGAATGCCATGGGCGTCGGCATCCCTGGCACGGGTATGATAGGTTTGCCTATCGCCGTGTCGCTTGGTGCGCTGATAGGCAAGCCTGAGTATGAGTTGGAGGTTCTCAAGGATCTCACTCCTGAGACCTTGGAGCAGGGCAAGCGATTCATCGAGGATGCCGACATAGACATCAAACTGAAGGAAGGAAATGTGGATAAGCTATATATAGAGGTGATGTGCCGTGCTGGCGAGCATGCTGCCACTGCCATCATTTCGGGCAGTCATACCCACTTCGTCTTTGTCGATCGTGATGGCGAGGTGGTCTTGGACAATCGTGGCGGCAATGGTCGTGCCAATGAAGGAGACGATGACGTGCAGCTCGACTTCCACATGGTGTATGACTTCGCCACGACCGCTCCTCTCGATGAGATTTCTTTCATCCTCAAGACCAAAGAGTATAATATCAAAGCTGCCGAACTTTCCATCAAGGGCAACTATGGTCACTGCCTGGGCAAGACGATGGATCGTCCTTTGAGCCATGGTATCTTTGGCGATAGCATCTTCTCTCACATTATCTCTCGTACGGCTTCGGCTTGCGATGCCCGTATGGGTGGTGCCATGATTCCTGTGATGAGCAACAGTGGAAGTGGTAACCAGGGTATCTGCGCTACCAATCCTGTGGCTGTCTATGCCTTGGAGAATGAAAACACGGAGGAGGAGTTGATTCGTGCCTTGATGCTGAGTCACCTCACGGCTATCTATATCAAGCAGAGCCTGGGTAAGTTGTCTGCACTCTGCGGTTGTGTTGTTGCTTCTATCGGTAGCAGTTGTGGTATCACTTACTTGATGGGCGGCGACTACCAGCGCATTTGCAATGCCGTAAAGAATATGGTGGCAAACCTTACGGGTATGATCTGTGATGGTGCCAAACCAAGTTGTGCCTTGAAGATTTCCTCAGGTGTCAGCACGGCTTTGCTTTCCGCTCTCTTGTCGATGGAAGGCAAGTGTGTGACTTCTGCCGAGGGTATCGTTGATGATAATGTGGATAAGTGCATCCACAACTTGACCTCCATCGGCGCGGATGCCATGCGTGCCACCGATGATATGGTATTGAGCATTATGACTCACAAGAACTGCTAAGCGGTATCTTGATTCCCTATAAACAGCCTTCTGAAAGTGCAAAATGATGCTTTCGGAAGGCTGTTTTTCTTGAAATGCGATAGAAGTGTCAAATTGTAAGCTAAAAGTTTGTGTACGCTTACAAATTGATACTTCTTTTCTTTTATTTGCAAACGAATAGTAAGTTGTTTGCAAATAAAATAACAAAATGCTGCTTATTCTTTGTTCCTTCTTTCGAAAAGTTGTAATTTTGCACTCGAAAGATAACAAAGTGGTAGTGAAAACCTTGTTTTCTTTGACTTATGAATATATAATAGAGTATTAACAATAAAAGAAAGGTAAAGCATGAAAAAGATTGAAGCAATCATCCGTAAGACAAAGTTTGAGGATGTAAAGGAAGCATTGCTTGCCGCCGACATCGAGTGGTTCTCTTATTACGATGTAAGAGGAGAAGGCAAGATGAGACAGGCTCGTATCTATCGTGGTGTCATGTATGATACCAGTAGTATCGAACGTGTGTTGCTTAACATTGTGGTTCGTGACAAGAACGTAGAGAAAACTATTAATGCCATCCAAGAGGCAGCCCGTACAGGCGAGATTGGTGATGGTCGAATCTTTGTAATTCCTGTGGAAGACACGGTGAGAATCCGTACAGGTGAAAGAGGCGACATCGCTCTTTATAATGCTGAGCAGGAGAAGTAAGGAGTTGCTGCTCCAGTCGTGAAAGGTAGGAAAGATAGTTTTCAATAACAACAACACTTTAAAGTTTAAAGATTATGAGTGTACAGGATTTAGGAATTTCAGTAGATACCGTATGGATGCTCTTGGCAGCCATGTTGGTCTTTTTCATGCAGCCGGGATTCGCCCTCTGTGAGGCGGGCTTTACCCGTAGTAAAAATACCGTGAACATCTTGTTTAAGAACTTCGTCGATTTCATGGTCGGTTCCGTTCTCTTCTGGTTCGTAGGTTTCGGATTTATGTTTGGTAGCGATGGAGCTGGTTTTATCGGTATGCCTAACTTTGGCGACCTCTCTTTCTATCATGGCGACCTCCCTACTGAGGGCTTCTTGATGTTTGAGACTGTGTTCTGTGCTACGAGTGCAACGATTGTATCTGGTGCTATGGCAGAACGTACCAAGTTCTCCATATATTGCGTTTATTCATTCTTTATCTCATTGATTATTTATCCTGTGGAAGGTCACTGGACATGGGGTGGCGGCTGGCTCTGCAATGCAGAGGAAGGCTCTTTCATGATGAACACCTTTGGTGCTGCCTTCCATGACTTCGCTGGTTCTGCCATCGTTCACTCTGTAGGTGGTGTGCTCGCTTTGGTAGGTGCCATCTGCTTAGGTCCTCGCCTTGGCAAGTATCGCAACGGCAAGAGTACTGCTATCCCTGGTCACAACTTGATGGCTGCTGCTCTCGGTGTGTTCGTCCTCTGGTTTGGATGGTTCGGATTCAACCCTGGTTCTCAGCTTGCAGCTTCTGGTGAAGTGAACCGTGTCGCTATTAGCCACGTATTCTTGACTACCAACTTGGCTGCTGTCGCAGGTGGTCTCGGTACCATGTTCACTTCTTGGATTAAGTATGGCAAACCATCATTCTCTTTGACCTTGAATGGTATCTTGGCTGGTTTGGTAGCCATCACTGCTGGTTGTGATTTGGTGAGTCCTGTTGGTGCATTCATCATCGGTCTCTTGGCAGGTATCATCCTCGTGTTCTCTATCGAGTTCATTGATGTGAAGCTCCATATTGATGACCCAGTTGGTGCAAGTTCTGTACATGGTGTATGTGGTATCTTCGGTACTTTGATGACAGGTCTCTTCGCTCTCGATGGCGGTGCTTTCTATGGTGGAGGCTTCGGATTCTTTGGCGCACAGTGCTTCGGTATTCTTTGCATTGATGCTTGGGCAGCCGTTACGGGTGTCATCCTCTTCTGGACTATCAAGAAAACTGCTGGTATCCGTGTTGACAAGCGAATCGAGGAGGAAGGTCTCGACATCTATGAGCATGGTGAGAGTTGCTACAACTAATGTTTAATGATTAAATAAGAGAGATTATGAAGCACATGTTTGATATGAAGAAAGTGGGTGCGATGGCACTCGGTTTGATGGCGTTTGTTCCTGGCGCAATGGCTCAGGACAAGGTGGAAACAACTATAGCTGCCGACTTCGTGAGCCAATACTATTGGCGTGGTCAGGATTTGGGAGCTATCTCCTTGCAGCCTACTTTAGGACTGGGCTATAAAGGTCTTTCGTTGACAGCTTGGGGAAGCGTTGGAATCTCCGAACCTTCTGATACCAAGGAGTTTGACTTGACCTTGGCTTATGAGACGGGTGGCTTCCATGTAGGCGTAACAGATTATTGGTTCAATAGTCCTAACGAGAAGTATTTCGCGTATGCTGCCCATGAGACCTCTCATGTCTTTGAGGCAAATGTGGGTTATGACTTCGGTCCTGTGGCATTGAACTGGTACACCAACTTCGCTGGAAATGACGGTTGCACCAAGAAAGGCAAGCGTGCTTACTCTTCCTATTTCGAGGCTACTGCTCCATTCAAGTTGGGCGATTGCGATTGGGAAGCAGCCTTGGGTGTTGTTCCTTACGCCACTTCATTCTATGGAGATGCCAATGGCTTCGCAGTTACCAATGTGTCTGTGAAGGCAACCAAGGATATCAAGATTACCAAGTCTTTCAGCATTCCGTTGTTTGCGCAGGTCGCTGCCAACCCTAGTACGGAGAAAGCTTATTTGGTAGTGGGTTTTACTTTGCATCCATAAGAAATCGTCTTTTGAAAGATTAAAGGCAGAAGAGGCTTTCTGTTATGGCAAGCCTTGCTGTAAATGATAAGAAGCCGATGGTCAGTTTTAGTTTTGACCATCGGCTTCTTTGTATTGGTTTTATTCCTGAGGATGGTACAGAAAATAATGCCCTCCATCGCTTTGACAATATTTGCGGAGCAATGTCTGGATAAATTCCGCATTGGCTCTTACTTGGTCTTCATTACCATCATATCCATTGATTAGGACCACCAAGTGGGTGGTCTTCAGCTCCATCTTCGTTCGCTCGTTATCGCTGGTTGGGGTTCCTACACCGCCGATTTGGTCGCGATAGACGGGCAATCCTTCGATGTTGATCATGCCTCTTCCGATGCCTTCGTAAGGTTCGCCTGCTTTTCCTACGCCGAGGGTGAGGGTGCTGCCCTCAAACTTGTCGGCATCAAAGCCACCGATGCTATAGCCATAGGCGATGCTGGCGAGATTGACCAAATCTACCAAGGTGTCGATCTGGTACAGTGTCTTGCCTTGCAACATACGACGAATCAGTGCTTCCGAGGCAGGACGATAGCGTGATGGGTCTTTGCCGCAAGCTCTATAAACTTTGCGCGTGGCGGCGATGCCGCTCATCTCTTTCAGCGACTCGGTGGTAAGTGTCGCTTTATACTTTTCTCCCCATTCGTGAATCTCGTCCCATAACTCTTGGCAGTATGGGGTGTTCACCACTTGTGCTTCTACGCAGGCTCCTACGAAGGTAGGGCAAACGGTTTCTATTTCCTTCGATACGATAATTTCCATAGTTGGCATGTTTTAATGTGCTGCGGCATCACTACTAGTTATCATGCTGCGGCAATCGTTTGTTATGACGATGCAAAGATACGATTATTTGTTGGAAATAACAAATCGTTCTCGCTCTAGTCTTTTGAAATCTCAAGAAAATGCAAAAAATAATGAGCTTTGAGCGAAAATGCGATAGAAATACTTGTGTTAGCATCCCTAGTACCACTTTCATTTTTCCCTAACTAGGTAAAAATTCTTCCCTAGTTAGGCGTGAATTTTTACCTAGTTAGGGAGCGTCGGCTCTCTAGTGGATGGAAATGTGGGTTTGTAGGGAGGATGTAAAGAATTATTGGCGTGTCAAGTGAATCAGTAAGACTTTTCGGATTGTGTATAGTGATTCAGTAAGAAAGTATATGGCGTGTAAATGTCTATGGATGTATGCGTTTGTCGGCAAGGATGCCTAGGAGCGTCTGTGTGGACGTACGACCATAGGGGGAGACGACGTGCGTCCATAAGGGATATGGTCGTACGAGCATAGGGGATGCGGATTCGAATCCGTAAGGTGTCCCACTCCCGTGGAACGAGCAGCTGACGGGAGTGGAACGGTCGTTCCACGGGAGTGACATGGTCAGCTGACGGAAGCGGCTGTCCCGACGAAGCATAGTTTCGTTCCCGTCGGTGCTATTTGGGTTTTCATTCTTGCTTATCTATCTTTTCCTCCTATGTCGTTTCTCTTTTCCTATTGCTGCTATTTGCCGATGTTTTTTCTGTTATTTAGCTATTCTTTCAATGTTGTCCATCTATGCCTTCGTTGTTGTTTGCCTTTTCTTTCGGTGTTATTCCATTTTGCTTATTTGCTTTTCTTTTAGGAGCGAGAAAGCAAGACATTATTTTATTTGCGCCTGTGTGTGCGATCGCCCACGCACACTGGATCGTGCGCATATATATAATAATGAGCGGTGTCGATTATTGTTCACGAAAGTGTGAACGCTTGTTAAATTCATAACTTTTTTAAAACTTTTTTCTCGAAATATTTGGTGGAATGGGAAATAGTTAGTACTTTTGCACTCGCTTTTGAGAAATACACTTCCTCAAAGCAACAAAAGAAAGAGTTCTTTGAAAGATTTTACATAAACAGACAAGTAGTACA
>SAMEA104315437__coassemble_994_pt1 | contig 11007 bp, 8 predicted proteins | sample SAMEA104315437__metabat2_high_PE_027 | metagenome-assembled genome bin SAMEA104315437 (sample SAMEA104315437) | gut metagenome | biome: Monkey gut; feature: monkey-associated habitat; material: faeces | place: China | collected 2013
AAAATCGCTAAAAGATGTCCATAAAATGAGAAAATAAGTAAAAAGAAAGCATCTTTCGTATTATAATTAAGGTGTTATCAAAAAGATTTTGTATCTTTGCCCTTAACAAGTCGAAGAAAATGTAGCAATACATCGAAAGATGGCTCGAAACAAATCAATCAATTAACAAAATACGAATTATGGACTTTTCAAAACTATTCTCATTGGAGGGTAAGGTTGCCCTCGTGACAGGTGCCGCTTACGGTATCGGTTTTGCTATCGCTGAGGCTTACGCCAAGGCTGGTGCTAAGATTGCTTTCAACTGCCGTAGCCAGCAGCACATGGATCAGGCATTGGCAGACTATAAGGCTAAGGGCATTGATGCCAAGGGTTATATCTGTGATGTAACTGACGAGGAGCAAGTGAAGAAGATGGTGGCTGATATCGAGAAGGAACTCGGCGTAATCGACATCTTGGTCAACAACGCTGGTATCATCAAGCGTATCCCTATGACAGAGATGTCTGTCGCAGACTTCAAGCAGGTCATCGACATCGACCTCAATGCTCCATTCATCGTTTCCAAGGCTGTGCTCCCAGGTATGATCAAGAAGGGACATGGCAAGATTATCAACATTTGCTCTATGATGAGTGAGTTGGGTCGTGAGACTGTATCTGCATATGCGGCAGCTAAGGGCGGATTGAAGATGTTGACACGTAACATCTGTTCTGAGTTTGGTGAGTACAACATCCAGTGCAATGGCTTAGGCCCTGGTTATATCGCAACCCCACAGACCGCACCTTTGCGTGAGCGTCAGGCTGACGGTAGCCGTCATCCATTCGATAGCTTCATCTGCGCCAAGACTCCAGCAGGTCGCTGGTTGGAGCCAGAGGAGTTGATGGGTCCAGCTGTATTCTTGGCATCTGATGCTTCCAATGCAGTGAATGGTCATATCCTCTATGTAGATGGTGGCATCTTGGCTTACATCGGTAAGCAACCTAAGTAATAAAACATAAAAAATACGTCTGCCAAACTTTTGACAGATGTATTGATAAAGATATAGGGCAGCCCATTAGGACTGCCCTTTGTCGTCTCGGATAATTCTTTACAAATTAAGCGTTGATAGCATCAGCAAGCTCAGCACCAGCCTTAAACTTAGCTACCTTCTTAGCAGCAATCTGGATCTTCTCCTTAGTAGCTGGGTTGATACCCTCGCGAGCAGGACGCTCGTTAACACTGAAAGTACCGAAGCCTACCAACTGGATTTTGTCACCTGCAACGAGAGCGTCTTTGAGAGCACTTGTAGTTGCGTCAAGGGCAGCCTTAGCCTGTGCCTTTGTGATACCAGCACCAGCTGCAATCTTCTCGATCAATTCTGTCTTGTTCATAATTTTACTTTATTAAATGATTAATATAATTGTCTATTAGCCAAATTTGCTTACAAATATAGAATATTCCTTTTGAAAATGCAACAAAAAAAGAAGAAAAATGCTGATTTTATTGAATTTTAAGTGTATTATGCCTAATTTATGGCATTATCACGGATATTTTTAGTAATTTTGCCGCCAAAATGTAGTAATAACCCACATTGATGAAATGTTTAAATAGATAGTAAAGATGCGCAATATACCTATAGTTACAAAGAACTTGCTGATAGTGAACGTGGTGGCTTTCTTGCTTACCTTTGTTTTGGGTAAGGATGCCTCCGGTGGATACGTGCTCAACGAACTGTTGGGACTTCACTTCTTCATGGCTTCCGACTTCCAAGTTTTCCAGTTGATTACCTATATGTTTATGCATGGCGGTTTTGAGCATATTATTTTCAATATGTTCGCCCTTTGGATGTTTGGATGTGTAGTCGAAAGAGTATGGGGTGCTAAGAAATTCCTTTTTTATTACATTGCATGTGGCGTAGGAGCAGGACTTTTCCAGGAGTTGGCTCAGTTCGTACAGTTCTATCTGATGGCTTCCGATCAGATTCCAGCTTTTGGCATTGGGGACATTTGGACGGTGGCTCGCAATAGTTCTGCTGTTCTTAATGCGTGGACTACCGTAGGCGCCTCAGGTGCCATCTATGGTATCTTGCTTGCCTTTGGTATGATTTTTCCAGAGGAGCGTATCTTCATCTTTCCTTTGCCTGTGCCTATCAAGGCGAAATATTTCGTGATAGGTTATGCTGCCATCGAGTTGTTCTCTGCTATGATGACCAGTGGTGATGGCGTGGCTCACGTGGCTCACTTGGGCGGTATGGTCTTCGGCTTCTTCATGATTCGTTATTGGCGTAAGCAGGCGAATGGCTATGGCAATAGCAGCGCCAAGGATGCCTTCGACAAGTTGCGTGACATCTTGGGTGGCAAGGCTAAGCGTGGTGGCTTTGATTATACGAGAAACAACTCTTATCAGAGTAATCGTGATTCTTATCAAAGCCATCAGAGCGATTGGAATTATAATGCCCGTAAGCGTGCTTCGCAAGAAGAAGTGGACCGTATCTTGGACAAGATACGCAAGAGTGGATATGATAGTTTGACAAAAGAGGAGAAACAGACGCTCTTCGACCAGAGCAAGTAAGGGTTGCTAGGTCGAAGAGAGCGCCGTAGGATAAGTGTATAAATTAAAAGATGTTTAGACAGTTACAACAGTTTACTGTACGAATGATAGCGGGAGCGAACGTCGCTTCTATTCTGGTTATGTTGCTGGTGGGCTATTCCGACCGTTTGCGTCCGGAGGATTTTCCCTCTTTGTCCAACGTGGGCTTGTTGTTTCCCGTCTTTCTTTTCATCAACCTGTGTTTCTTGTTCTTTTGGTTGATATTTAAGGTACGTTATGCCTTGATTCCTTTTGTTGGATTCCTCGTATGCTATGCGCCCGTGCGAACCTATTTCCCTATCAACATCAGCAGGGAGGCTCCCAAGGGTGCCATCAAGGTACTGTCTTTCAATACTTGGGCTTATGCCCAGAATGAGAAAGCCGAGGATGGCATCAACCCCGTCGTCAGATACATCAAGGAACAGAATGCCGACATTGTCTGTTTGCAAGAAGCAGCCGCCTATGGTGATATAGCTCAGCAAATAGACACGATACTTCGCCCACTTTATCCCTATATGGAGATGACTTCACATCCTTCTGGAGGTGAGGCGGTAGCTCTGTTGAGTAAATACCCCATCTTGTCGTCCGAACTCATTCCTTACAAGTCGGTGGGGAATCTGAGCGCCGCTTACCAGTTGAAAATCGGAGAAGAAAAGGTGCTCGTGGTCAACAATCACTTGGAAACAACAGGCTTGACCTTGGAGGAACGTGCCAAGTTCAAGAGTCTCATCAAGGGAAAGTTAGAGACTGACACGGCGGAACAAACCTCCAAGACCTTGGTGGTGAAACTGGCGGAATCCACTCGCAAGCGAGCTGCCCAGGCAGAGGCTGTAGCGGAGTACATACGACAACATCAGGGAATGAGCACGATACTCTGTGGCGATTTCAATGATGGACCGATTTCATACGCCCATCACACGATAGCCCAGGGGCTGACCGACTGCTATGTGGCAAGTGGAAATGGACCGGGAATCAGCTATCACCATGCTGGCTTTTTTGTCAGAATAGATAACATCATGTGTTCGGACGACTGGAAACCTTATGAGTGCAAAATAGACCGAAAAATCACGTCTTCCGACCATTATCCTATCATTTGTTACCTAAAAAAGCGGTCGAAATGACAAAAAAGGGGCAATTTATTCTTATAAAAGAAAAAAAATGCTTATTTTTGCACGTCATTATGTTGATAATAAAGAAATTAAAGCAAAGAAAAATAAATAATTAATAACAATAATAGAAATGCAAAACAAAGGAATTGTAATTTGTGTTGCCGTCTTATTGACGCTTGCAAGCATCTTCTACCTGTCATTCTCTGTTGCTACTAGCTACTATGACAGTGAGGCTGCAAAGATCAAAGACCCTATTGCTCAGCAGGACTACAAGGATTCTGTGAAGTACCTGGGTGTTTACTCTTATCAGAACTGCTTGGAAACTCAGATTGGTCTTGGACTTGACCTCAAGGGCGGTATGAATGTAATTCTTGAGATTTCTGTACCTGATGTAATTGAAAACCTTGCCGATCACAAGACCGACGCTGGTTTTACCAATGCCATGAAGGAAGCTAGAGCTCAAGAGGAAGCTAACGGTGGTGACTTCGTGTCACTTTTCATTAACGCTTATCACAAGAGCGCACCTGGTCATAAACTCGCTGAAATCTTCGCAACCCAGCAGTTGCAGGGCAAGGTTTCTCCTCAGAGCACCGACTCAGAGGTAGAGAAGGCTATCCGCTCTTCAGTACAGGATGCTATCGACAACTCTTTCAATGTTGTCCGCACTCGTATCGATAAGTTTGGTGTCGTACAGCCTAACATCCAGAAGTTGGAAGGTCAGCAGGGCCGTATCATGGTAGAAATGCCAGGTATCAGCCAGCCTGAGCGTATGCGTAAGATGCTCCAGGGTAGTGCCAACCTTGAATTCTGGGAGACATATAACTCAGAGGAGATCGCTCCTTATCTCCAGCAGCTTGACACTCGTCTTGCCAATGGTGACAATGAGGCTAAGGATACTGTAGCTGCTGATTCTGCCAAGAATGAAGTCGCAAAGGCTGAGCCTGCTAAGGCTGCTCCTAAGTTGAACCTCAAGAAGAGCGATGACGCTAGTGCCAAGGTGAGTGCCGAGGCTCAGAACGCCGCTGCTATCAAGGCTCACCCATTGTTGGCTCGTTTGCAGTTGACTGGTGGTCAGAGCTTGAGCACAGTAGGTTATGCTAGCGTTCGTGATACAGCTGCCATCAACAAGTTGATTTACTCTGCAGTAGCTAAGCAGGTTTTGCCATCCGACTTGAAGTTGCTTTGGAGTGCTAAGCCAGCAGACCACTTGAATGTAAAGAATATCTATGAGCTTCATGCCTTGAAGGTGACTACCACTACAGGTCGTGCTCCTTTGGAGGGTGACGTTATCACTGACGCTAAGGATGAGTTCGAACCAAATACAGGTGCTCCTTGCGTAAGCATGAACATGAATACAGAGGGCGCTCGTAAATGGGCGCAGATGACCAAGACCAATGCGGGCAAGGCTATCGCTATCGTTTTGGATGGCGTAGTTTATTCTGCTCCTCGTGTCAATGGTGAGATTGATGGTGGTAGATCTCAGATTACTGGTAACTTCACTATCGAGGACACCAAGGACTTGGCTAACACCTTGAAGTCTGGTCGTATGCCAGCTCCAGCTCGTATCGTTCAAGAGGAGGTTGTAGGTCCTACACTCGGTGCTCAGTCTATCCAGATGGGTATCATCTCATTCGTTGTCGCTTTCATCTTGTTGATGATTTACATGGTTATCATGTATAATGTGACAGCCGGTATGATGGCCAACCTTGCGTTGATTGTCAACGTATTCTTCACCTTGGGTATCTTGACGTCGTTCCAAGCAGCCTTGACATTGCCAGGTCTCGCCGGTATCGTCTTGTCTCTGGGTACTGCCGTCGATGCCAACGTGCTTATCTTTGAGCGTATCAAGGAGGAACTTCGCGCTGGCAAGGGTATGAAGCAGGCTGTAACTGCTGGTTATGGCAACGCTTTCTCTGCTATCTTCGACTCCAACTTGACATCTTTGATTACAGGTGTTATCTTGTTGGTTACTGGTACAGGTCCTATCCGTGGTTTCGCTACTACTTGGATCATTGGTATCATCGTATCATTCTTCACAGCCGTATTCTTGACTCGTTTGGTATTCGACCATCAGTTGGCTAAGGATCGCTGGATGAACACTAAGTTTGTTACCGCTTTCTCTCGCAACTTGATGCAGGGTAAGAAGTACAAGTTCATGTCAATGTACAAGACCACCTTCACTGTAGCTATCATTGCTGCTGTAGTATTCGTAGGTAGCTTCTTGGTACGTGGCTTGAGCAAGAGTATCGACTTCACTGGTGGTCGCAACTATGTTGTGGCATTCGAGAACCCAGTTGAGCCAGAGCAGATTCGTGCTATCCTCGGTGACGCATTCGTGAATGCAGATGGAACAAAGGCTAACACAAGTGCCATTGCCATCGGTACAGACGGTAAGACGATCCGTGTATCTACCAACTATATGATTGAGAGCAACAGCCCTACTGTAGATGATGAGGCAGAGACAATCCTCTACAACTCATTGAAGAAGTCAGGTTTGGTATCTCAGAAGAATGTTGAGGCATTCAAGAACCCAGACATCCGTCAGGGTGGTTCTATCATCAGTAGTACAAAGGTAGGTCCTTCTGTAGCTAAGGACATCACAATGGGTGCTATCTATAGCGTCATCTTCGCTTTGATTGCCATCTTCTTGTACATCTTGATCCGTTTCCGCAACGTAGCCTTCTCTGTAGGTTCTACAGTAGCTTTGGCATTCGATGCCTTGACCGTTATCGGATTCTACTCACTCTTGTGGGGCTTGGTACCATTCTCATTGGAGATCGACCAGACCTTCATCGGTGCTATTCTGACAGTGGTAGGTTACTCTATCAACGATAAGGTGGTTGTGTTCGACCGTATCCGTGAGAACCTCCACTTGCATCCAAAGGGTGATGTACAGCAGATTTTCAATGCTTCTATCAACGAGACATTGGCACGTACCATCAATACATCTACCACAACATTGCTCGTGTTGCTCTGTATCTTCATCCTCGGTGGTGACAGCATCCGCAGCTTCTCATTCGCAATGATTCTCGGTGTAGTATTCGGTACCTTGTCTTCTATCTTCATCGCTTCTCCTATCGCTTACATCGTTCTCGGTCGTAAGATTAAGGAAGAGCCAGCTGTAGAGGCAGAGGTCGTAGCTAACAAGTAAATGATTCAGATAAAATAAAAAAGGTCGCTTCCTTAACGGAGCGACCTTTTTTATTATATCAGCTTAAAGCTCAATATGCTTATGATTGCTGAGTCCATCGACAAGTGATTCCACCGAGAATCGAACTCGGATCAAAGGTTTAGGAAACCTCCGTTCTATCCATTAAACTATGGAACCCTTTGGGATGCTGGAATGGGGAAAGATGGCAAGGTTCCCACAATCCGTTTGCAAAGATAGTGGAAAAATCTGACTTGGCAAAGAGAAAATAAAGAAAATCTGCGTTCTCTGATGGAGATAATGCAGAAAAACGAGTTTTCTCCTATTGAAATGAAGGTATATACTAGTCGTTTATTTACTTTTTAATCTTTTGTATGATATTTCTCTCCCTTTTGTTGTCTTCCTTTTTCACGTTCGTAGAGTTGAACTGTGAAAACCTCTTTGATACCGTCCATGACTCGCTCAAGAATGATATGGAGTTTCTGACCCATGGAAGTTACCATTGGACTCGTACCCGATATTGGAAGAAAGTCAATCATCTGTCGCAGGAAATCATTGCTTTGGGAGAATTGAATCCGCGAGGTGATGATTTGCAGAACGAGAACTTGCAAAATGAGCAACGAGCAGAACAAGGCATGCCTATATATAATAAAGGTATAGACTGGCGTCTGCCTGATATGATAGCCCTTTGCGAGGTGGAGAACGACTCTGCGATGATAGCCCTTACCAAGCGTTCGTTGTTGCGAAAGGCAGAATATGAGTATGTGATGACCTCTTCGCCTGATGAACGAGGCATCGATGTGGCTTTGATGTATCAACCGATGTCTTTTCGGCTATTGAACCATCATTCCATCCGTGTGAAGCGGTTGCCAGACATGCGTCCTACCCGTGACATTCTCTATGCTAAGGGAGTGCTCATCAGTGACGACACGCTCCATGTCTTTGTGGTCCATGCTCCTAGTAGGCGAGGTGGCGAGGAGGCTTCCCGTCCCTATCGTTTGCAGGTGGCAAGCCAGTTGGGGCAAGCCGTGGATTCTCTCTATGCACTGAATGCTTCTGCCAAAATTCTCATAGCAGGCGATTTCAATGATTATCACGACTCGCCTGCCTTGAAACAACTGGAGCAGCATCACCTTATTAATATAAGTAAGAGTGCCAAGGGAAGGAATGGGGCAAAAGGAACTTACCGCTATCATGGGGAATGGAATAGCCTCGACCAGATGTTGTGCAGCCATTCTCTTTATCGGCAAATGAAAGGATGTGAAATAGGCGACCTTCCTTTCTTGTTGCAAGAGGATGAAAAGTATGGCGGTAAAAAGCCTTTCCGTACCTATCTCGGACCTAGGTACTTGGGAGGTTATAGCGACCATTTGCCGTTGGTCGGAACTTTTGCCTTTTAAGCCCTCTGTGTCGGGTAGCCTTTTCGCTTTCAGTTCTTTGTTGTGGAGGGTAATCCTAGCAAAAGTGTCAAGACTTTCTCTTTTTTACCTCTTTTTTGCATAAAAAATCTGTAAAGTTATAGCATTTTGCTAATAAATTACTAACTTTGCACTCGCAAACTTATAAAACACAATAAAAGAATGGCTAATTTGAGATTTGAGGTTGTAGCCGAGGCCTTTAAGAAAAGACCTGTAGAGGTGGAAACTCCCAAGGTTCGTCCTTCCGAGTACTTCGCCAAGTATGTATTCAACCGTCAGAAGATGTACAAGTATCTTCCGTCTGATGTGTACGAGAAACTCGTCGATGTGATAGACAATGGTACTCGTCTGGATCGTTCCATCGCCGATGCCGTGGCTGCGGGCATGAAGCTTTGGGCTGAGGAGAATGGTGTCACCCACTATACTCACTGGTTCCAGCCATTGACAGAAGGCACTGCCGAGAAGCATGATGCCTTCGTGGAGCATGATGGAAAGGGCGGTATGATAGAGGAATTCTCTGGCAAGTTGCTCGTCCAGCAGGAACCTGATGCCAGCTCATTCCCTAACGGTGGTATTCGCAACACCTTTGAGGCTCGTGGCTATTCTGCTTGGGATCCTACATCCCCTGTGTTCATTATCGACGATACACTTTGTATTCCTACCATATTTATTTCTTATACGGGAGAGGCTTTGGACTACAAGGCTCCTCTGCTTCGTTCGCTCCATACGTTGAGCGAGGCTGCCACTGAGGTGTGCCACTACTTCTATCCACAGGTGAAGAAGGTGCAGACCAACCTCGGTTGGGAACAGGAGTACTTCCTCGTGGATGAGAGTCTCTACTCGGCACGCCCAGACTTGATGTTGACGGGACGTACCCTCATGGGACATGATTCCGCCAAGAACCAGCAGATGGACGACCATTACTTCGGTACCATCCCGGAGCGTGTGCAAGCCTTTATGAAGGACTTGGAAATCCAGGCTCTCGAATTGGGCATTCCTTGCAAGACCCGTCATAACGAGGTGGCTCCTAACCAGTTTGAGTTGGCTCCTATCTACGAGGAGTGCAACTTGGCTGTCGATCACAACATGCTCTTGATGAGCTTGATGAAGCGTGTGGCTCACAAGCATGGTTTCCGTGTCTTGTTGCACGAGAAACCATTTGCAGGCGTGAATGGTTCGGGTAAGCACAACAACTGGAGTCTTTGCACCGATACTGGCGTATTGCTCCATGCGGCAGGTAAGACTCCTGAGGACAATCTCCGTTTTGTAGTCTTCATCGTAGAGACTTTGATGGGTGTGTATAAGCACAATGGCTTGTTGAAGGCTTCTATCATGAGTGCTACCAATGCCCATCGTTTGGGAGCCAATGAGGCACCTCCTGCCATCATCTCCTCTTTCTTGGGTAAGCAACTCACCGATCTTCTAGACCATATCGAGAAGGCTGACAAGGATGAACTCTTCGCTCTTGCTGGCAAGAAGGGCATGGAACTCGACATCCCTGAGATTCCTGAGTTGATGATTGATAATACCGACCGCAACCGTACCTCTCCATTTGCCTTCACCGGCAACCGCTTTGAGTTCCGTGCGGTAGGTAGTGAGGCTAACTGTGCTTCTTCTCTTATCGTGCTAAATGCCGCTGTGGCTGAGGCTCTTGAGAACTTCAAGGCTCGTGTGGATGCCTTGATAGCCAAGGGTGAGGATCAGACTTCCGCTATTATAGATATTGTACGCGAGGACATCAAGGCTTGCAAGCCTATCCGCTTCGATGGCAATGGCTATAGTGATGAGTGGAAGGAAGAGGCTACCAAGCGTGGCTTGGACTGTGAGGCTTCTTGCCCAGTGGTCTTCGATCGCTATCTTGACAAGGAGAGCATCGAGATGTTTGCCAAGACCAACGTGATGAGCGAGAGCGAGTTGAAGGCTCGTAATGAGGTGAAGTGGGAGACTTATACCAAGAAGATTCAGATAGAGGCTCGTGTGATGGGCGACCTGAGCATGAACCACATCATCCCTGTGGCTACTCACTATCAGAGTCGTTTGGCGAAGAATGTGGAAGGCATGATCAATATCTTCGGAGGCGAGGAAGGCAAGAAGTTGACTGCCCGCAACGTGAAGATTATCCGTGAGATTGCTGAGCGCACCGAGACTATCGAGCGTGGCGTAGAGGCATTGGTCAATGCACGTAAGGTAGCCAACAAGATAGAAAGTGAGCGTGAGAAGGCTATCGCTTATCACGACACCGTGGCTCCTAAGATGGAGGAAATCCGTTATCAGATAGATAAGTTGGAGTTGCTCGTAGCCGATGAACTTTGGACTTTGCCAAAGTATCGTGAGCTGCTCTTTATACGATAGAATACTGTCCTAGGCTTGCAGTCTGACTGTCTTAGCTATGCAGTCAGACTGTTCTAGTCAGACAGTCTGCTTGTCTTAGGGGGATAGTCAAGTCTATCTCCCTAAGTGTATATTGCTAGATGCCTAGCTTCTTTTTTCTACCTCACACCTCACGGTAGATAGCATATCTTATTGGATATTAATTACTTATATACTGTGTGGTGTGCGTTATCCTACCTCACTCACACCTCACTCTACCACACTCTGAACCCAGAAAAGATGGGCGTGTGGTGTCGTGAGGTAGGCGTGTGGTGTCCATTCCCACACCTCACGCTTGTAACAATATGAAATATAGTGAATTACACGGATTTCGTGTGGTGTGGGGTAGAAAACGAAAATTTAAAGATTACGTTTGTTCCGTGAATATGGTAAAGTAGG
>SAMEA104315437__coassemble_1052_pt1 | contig 10596 bp, 3 predicted proteins | sample SAMEA104315437__metabat2_high_PE_027 | metagenome-assembled genome bin SAMEA104315437 (sample SAMEA104315437) | gut metagenome | biome: Monkey gut; feature: monkey-associated habitat; material: faeces | place: China | collected 2013
TTGCTGATAATCAAGCTATTAATAGCTAAAAATGCTAAAATCCAAACATATAAGTCGTTGAATATTGCTAAAATCCAAACAAATAACGGTCGAGACCGAGGTCCCGACCGTCACCTTCTATATATAATACTGCGTTTCTGCGAAGTAATTTGATGAATTAGAACGGATTATTACTCGAAGTCATCGTCCCATGTGCTCCATGCGTCAAACTTCTTTGCCAAGTCTGATTCACCACCTATTCCACCATCTGCAGGTCCGGGTTCTCCACCATTAGTGTTGTCTTCTGTGTGAGGAGGAGATAGGGTGGTGAGATGACTCTCTGTCTTCGTAGCCAAGATTGTGATATTTGGCTTAATATATTGATATCTTTTCATTGATTTTACTGATTTTATTTGATGTACTTTTTACCATTGATAATATAGATTCCGCTAGGAAGTGATGGCAAGTCTTTGATGTTGTCGCTGACGAGTTGACCATTGACATTGTATATCTTTCCAGTCGTAGGCCCAGAAATAGTGTTGTCGTCTGCGTCGATGACCAAGTCAATGCCAGTAGTGCTTCCTGAGTTGTCCTCTATGTTGGTTGACGTGGCGATAGACAACATCATTGGCTTAGCTCCAGAAGTCTTGTCATGCTGCAAGAAACCACGGAATCCCTTCAGTGTGCCAGATGGTCCTCTGTAGTTCTTGAATGTGCCATCGTTCTTGCTAATGATGCAATCGCCTTCTTCAACATTCATATCGTTGTTATAACTTGACTTCCAAACATATCCATTACTCTTGCACCAGTCTGCTGGAGTCTCATTCTCGATGGTTACATATGGGTAGTCTTTAACATTAGCAGTGTTGATGGATTCCACATCCTGAGCTGGTTTGATGAGGAATGGCTTACCAGCTACGATGGTGTTGTAAGCGTGGCGTACGAAGTATGCCTTGCTTCCTTCTATACGGTCAAAGTACAATATCTGAGTACCATCGGAGTGTGTTACGCTATTGCCTTTACCATCATTTGTCATACCATATGTGGTACCGAAGATGGCATCCACCTGCTGCTTGTTGAGACTGAAAGGAAGTACGCAAGTTGTCCATATGCCCTTTTTGAATGAACGGTTGATACTTACCTTAGCAACGTGTCCTGTCTCGGTTTTCTTTACCGTATTGGTGCTATTCTCATCGTATCTTATTTCATCTACGATAGGTGCTGTTGCATCCTCGTCGAATGAGAAGCCATAGAAGCCAATCTTTGAACCGAAGTTGTAGAGATAGTAGGTCTTACCAGCCTTTACCTTAAAGGTATAGGTAACAGGTGCATCAGCGAGAACTGACCATCCACGTGAGCCTTTCAAATTTGGATATTTTGTTGCTGCTTCATTAGGAGCTGTTTTTTGGTCAAGTTGGTTTTCATAAACATTGTTCTTAAAACCTGTTGCTGTCATCTCAAAATTGTCAAGACCAAAGTGCTTCTTCACTGTTTCTACAGTTGGCGACTGCTGGTCACCCATATCCCAATTATAATCACTCAATTTATAATTCTTGCCATTTGGCTGACCTGTAGTAGATTCGATGTGAGCATCTGAACTTACGAAATTACCAGCCTCATCCATGACGAATACACGACGCTGTGGTCTGTACTGATAATCTATAGTATTATTATTCTTCTTTGAATCGAATACTCCGTTTTGATATATATGTGCTACGACAGTACCATTTGTCTTAGGCTGGAATGTCAGGAAGGAACCAGAACATGGCACATTGAACATTGGGTCAACAATATTTTCTTTCTTAGAATAATCCACATTGCTTATCAATGTAGTCTCTGGCATACTGTTGGAACCATTCTCCTGGCGAGCATTCTTCTGCTTGTCACCTGCTTTTACCATATAATCAAATCCGGTAATCTTCCAAGGAGCTTTTCTTGAATTATAATTCTTCTGGCTGTCATCTTTGTTCCACTCAACAGTTTTTGACAAGGACTCTGTTGTAGTCCAAAGACCCTTCACATCATTAGGGAATAACCATCCACCAAGTGTAACAGACAGATTCTTGTGTTGATTCCACATGGTTTTCTGGCTCTTATATTCCTCATTTGCATGAACTCGATACACAGCAGGGTCGTCAACATCTACAGTAATTAAAGCTGTGGTGCTTTCTAAGTTATCACCAGTGACAACGACTCTGATATTTGCATTACCTTCACTGACTGCTTCTAACTTTCCTGTTGTGGCATCTACCTTTACGACACCAGGAGATGTAGAGAACCATAAGGTCTTGTATTCTGTATCGGCAAGAGTTGTATTTTCATTTGTAACCGTCAAGTCTGGTGCTACGTGTGTAGTACCTGTATACATTTTAATGCTTGCTGGATCAGGTGTAACGGTGATAACCTGATACGTGCTCTTTACATCCAATTTGAATGAAATAGGATCAGGACTATCATAAACGTCACCATAGTTGTCTTCACCATTCTGTCCAGGTACTGCAGTTACAGTAATTGTATATGTTCCTTCTGTACTTGGTGTATAGTTAAGTGTATTTTGGGTAACTTCCTGAACTTGTCCATTAACATCTGCCGTAATTTTATATGTGTAGTTGAAATAACTGCTAACTTCTTCACCATTGTAAATCAGAGGAACTGTGATAGTTCTGTTATTTCTATCTTGGTGCAGTTTGATGGTGATATCCTTGAATGAATCCAAGAAAACAGGCTTAATCTTACCTTCTGATACAGAGTAAGAGAACTGAAGAGTACCTACAGTATAATTGCTTCCAAGTGATGCTGTTGGAGTCGCAGTAACAGTAATGAGGGATGTTCCCTTAATAAATGCCGTTTTATCAGCATTTTTCGTAACTGAGAATTTTCCAGTCGTCTCATCAACAGTCACATTATCTCCACTAACAGCAAAAGACAAGGTGTAGTCTTGACCCAACTTCAAGAGTTTGTTATTATCACCATAAACCTTGATGACAGGCTGTTCTACTTCTGCATCAGTGGTGTTGATAGTAACATCCATTGCAGAAACGTTGAGTGGAGAAGGAGCCTTTACGCTCAACTGATAAGTGGCTGTGGTTCCTTCATAAGTCTCAGCATCTTGAGGAGTGATAGTAGCTGTGATGGTTGCGATACCTAATTTCTTAATAGTAATGGTATTACCACTCAAAGAAGCTACATCCTCTGCATTTGACTTGTAAGCTACCGTATATTGATTGGCAGAAAGCGGAGTGTTTCCTGCCTTAACAGTAAGACTTGGTAAAGTTACTGAAGAAGTAGTGTTGACAACAACGTCAGCATTGCGCTCGAAAGAAGCTGTCAGTCGAGTCTTATTAGAAGATGAAGCAGGGCGCTCCACCTGTAGACTTGTCAAACAAGTAGTACCACCACCGAAGCGACCCAAATAGAGAGCGTCGCAATCTTCGGTAAGGGTGAAAGTAAATTCAGAACCACCATCAGCTGATTTTGCCAATATGTTTGATTGGAAAATACTATTGCCTTTTACATCAGAATAGACAACTACACCTGAAAGATTTGAGCTATTGCAGTAGCCCTTTAATGTGATGACATCACCTGCTTTGAAACCTCCTGTCTTAGGCTTAATGGTGATATATTTTCCTTCTTTAGCATTGAAATTGCTACTAAAGGTTATAACTCCTGTATTTGAAGTACAGTTTGTTCCATCTGTAGTAGTACCTACAGAAGTTTTCCAGTCATAGATAACCTCGTCTTCGGTTGGGGTAACAGGAGTTGTAGCCTTGAAGTTGGCTGTAAGAGAAATTGCTGCCTTTACTGTTGTTGTATAAGTAGCTTTTGTACTAACTTCTGTATTGCTTGCATCAGTCCAGTTTACAAACTCATATCCGCTGTTTGGTGTGGCAGTGAATGTAAGAGAGGTATTCTCTTCTACTTCTGAACCTGCGTTTACAGTTGTACCTGAACCATTTGCAATGGATACAGAACCACCAGTTCCTGCAGTAGCAGAAACAGTATATTTCTTATTACCAGGACGAGTAATGGTAATGGACTTCATGTAAGTAGTGCTACCTGCACTTCTACTTAAATAAATGCAAGATTTTCCATTAAGTACATCATTACTTGTTACAGTATAAGAGCTTGTCGTGTTGGCTTTTGCTTCAGTGCTCGTTGTAACAGTAATAGCATTATTACCTTCAGCTGTTGCTGATGCCTTAACACCCATGTCTGTTTTATCTGCATAAGATGTTATTGTAATGACATCTCCGGGCTGTAGCGTATTGTTGGCTAAAGTAATCTTAAGATATGTGGTATTTTTATCAAATTTAAATCCGTTAGTCTTATCTGTTTGAGATACGGCAGATGCTGATACTGAACCATAAGGACTAACACTCGTTTCTGTTGTATTTAAAGTTGTATTTGCGGGAACCGTGTAGTCAAACAATTTATTATTTGATGTTATACCGTCGCCAGTATTTCCATTATCACTACCACCATTATCTGTGCTGCCATTATCTGTATTGGCAGTTGTCACAGTTGTGGTACTTGTCTGGATGCTTTTGCCACCAGCACTCTTAGCGTTGGCAGTAGCTTCGCAGTAATAACTTCCACTTTCTTTTGGAGCATAAGTAGCAAATGTGGCATCTGCGATGGCTTCCCCATCCTTATACCACTGATAAGAAACGATAACGTTATCATCACCGTATGCAGTTGCATCGAGGGTTCCTTCAGTAACAGTGAAGTCATAACTTGAAGCCAAGTCCTTGGCAAACAGAATCTGCTTGCTGTCCTGATTCTGATAAGCACGCTCATACTCAGTAGCAGCCATGATGAAGCCACCGAGAACCTTGCCCTCGGTCTTACCATCAGACTGTTTAACCATAGGAACATCATAGCCTAACAAGTAGTATTCCTTAGAACCATCGCGATATTTCTCAGCGCCCTTTAAAGCAGTATCTTTATCACCACCTAAACCAGCAGAACGGCAACTGCCCCAAATCTGCATGTCGCCATTTTTATCAAGATAGGTGTAGTTGTTTACCAAACCTTCGAAAGCATTCTTGGCAATCGTTTTATAATCATATTGAGCAGTACTTTCGAGCAAGCCACAACGAACAGCCTTGAAATAAGCTGCAGCAAAGATGGCTGTAGCTGATGTCTCAATATAATTGGTTGCAGTTGATGACTTTCCATTGTAAGATGTTGCCTTGAAAGATGGATCATCCATCACCTGATACCAACCACCAGTCTTTGAATCCTGGCGTGCAGCAATACCAGCAGCAAGGTCTGCGAGATGTTGCTTCAAAGTAGTATAATTGGTTGTATTCTCTTGACCAGCTTTTTGCATGGCTTCCAATACATCTACCAAAGCCATGAGATACCATGCATTGGCTCTGCCCCAGTAGGCTGCAGAGTGGAATGTATAAGGCTTAGTTTTACCATTCAAACCAGCCCAAGTTTCTGCATGAGAATCGGATGTGACCGTTCCTGCATTTGCCTCAAAGGCATGGTACATCAATTTGTCGGTAGAGTTCCAACACATGTTCCAAACAATATTCAACTGCTTGAAAACCATGTTCCAATCTTGACTTGTACTACCGAAGATATTGGAATTTGTGCTATTAAAGTTGACGATTTGTGCTAGCAAAGCACTGCCCATATATGCTCCGTCAAGCCACATCTGGTTATTGTAAGCTTCCTTGTGAAACCAGCCGCCGACAACATTGGCACCTGCTATTGTACCGCTTTGGATAGAATATTTTTTGTTGTGTTCAACCAAACCATCTTGTGCAAGACCAATCGCAGTCTTGGCATTTGCTTTGTCGGTTTCTTTGGCATTAGGATTGTTATAAATACCAAAGTATAGCTTGACGGCATTTAGGTCGTCAAGGCTTCCACCTGTGTTTGCGACTTTGCCATAATAAGCGTCGCCATATTCCTTTACGCTCAAGAACCAAGGCTTAGACCAGTCGAAGCCTTGATAATAATCAGCCGCCTCAATCATTGATTTAGCAACAAGACCAGGAACATAGTCAAGCTTTTCATTGGTATCATTTCTTGGCTTGCTTGGAGTTCCGTCTGCATTGTAGGTTGCTAAGCCAAAAGCTTTCTTATTGGCATAGAAATCGTTGGCTCGTGAATTAATTGCCCACTGAGAATAGCGTACAGCGGGATTAAACTTCACCCCATTGCTTGCTTTAACCCCAAAAGTTGTAAGCAAGAATGTAAGTAGGAATACGAGTACTTGGTAGTCTCTAAATATTAGAGTCCTACGATGTTTTACTAAAGTTTTATCCATTAGTTTTACTTTGATATATTAAGTTTGATATATTAAGAAGGTTTATATAATCATGTAATATTCATTTAATAAGGAATAAGAACTTTGGATGTCATATCCTCGTTCGTAGCTTGTTAGTTTGTATCTTTTACGGCTGCAAAATTACTAATAATTGATAAAAACACGTAAAAACTTGCATATAATTTGCGAAAATTAACGAAAACGTTTGCGAACGCAGTACTTGAAGTGATGAAATGGGAGGTTTGCCGCCCCAATGCTTATAAAATCTTAAAAGATGAGGCTATATGGTGGTAGTTTGGAGATTTTGCTATATCTTTGTAACCAATATCAACAGAAACCTATTTTGTATGTAGGCTCATTGAGCGAAAGAAAGAACAAACAAACTGAAATACGACTTAAAAACAAACTACTGATTCAAGATGAAAACAAACTCTTTGTGGAAGACATCCCTCATCGGGGTGTGTCTGCTTGCCTCATGGCAGGCTGATGCCAAGGACTACTACTTGGCGCCAGGCGGTACCGGCAACGGTATGGCAATCGACAAACCTTTCGGCGACCCTATCAAGGCATTCGCCGCTCTGAAGGCTGGTGACGTGTTGTATGTGAGAGGTGGCACCTATCATCTCTCGAAGACCATCAACGTCACGCAGACAGGTACTGCCGATAATCGTATCTGTGTCTTCGCCTATCCCGGCGATACTGAGCGACCTATCTTCGATTTCTCTGGTCAACCTCGCTCCACTTCGACCGAGGCTTCCACCTATCGTGGCATCATGCACAAGATAGGTGCCAACTATTGGCATTATCGTGGTCTTGACATCTGCAATTCTGCCGACAATGGCATGAAGCTCGAAGGCTCCTACTGCGTGGTGGAACTCTGCCGCTTCTATGGCAATGAAGATACGGGTTTGCAGCAGGGATTCGGCAAGGATTCCAAGGGCAACAACACCCGTAACCAGGAATACAAGTATGGTAGATACAACATCATCGTCAACTGTGATGCCTATGATAACTACGACCCATGGACGCATGGTGGCAATGCCGATGGATTCGCCATCAAACTCTTCCCTGGTCCGGGCAATGAGTTTCACGGATGCCGTGCTTGGCATAACTCCGATGATGGCTGGGACTTGTATTACACAGCTTTCCCTATCGTCGTAGATAACTGTTGGGTGCTCAAGAATGGCTTTGACAAGGGTAATGGCAATGGCTTCAAAATGGGCGGATGCAAGCAGGGAGGCACTTCCGTAGGTGCTCATGTGTTCAAGAACTGCATCGCCGCCTTCCATCCGAAGAAGGGATTTGACCAGAACCATCACCGTGAAGGCTCTTACCTCATCAATGACCTCTCCTTTGGCAATGGTATCAATTATGGGTATAATATGGAAGCTCCCGACTATGGTAATTGGGTGCTGCGCAACTGTGTGGGATTTGCGTATGGTTCGCAGAAAATGGAACGTAACTCAGCCTTCACAGAAAAGCCTGACATCGACTTCTGTACTTGGACAACGCTCGATAATACCAATCCTTTGGGTGAGAAGGCTAGCACATCTGGCACTACCTACTCAAAGATAGTCAATGACTATAGTTCTGAGTATGAGGACTTAAGCTATGAGACTGCCATCGGGCCTCGTCAGGCAAACGGCGAGTTGCCACTGAAGTTCGGCAGACTGAAAGCTGGCAGCAAGTTGATAGATGCAGGTACACCAATCACCGACTTCAAGACGGTGGATGCGCACAAGAATCATTACAACTATTCCGACAATGCCCCAGACAACTGGTCGATGACGCTCAACATCCCATACGTGGGCAAGAGTGCCGACTATGGTCCATACGAATATGGTGGTGATGATAATGCCTATACTCTCGTGATGCCTAAGAATGATGGCACCTTGGAGGATGAGGCTGTGGAGGACACCGAGGATGGCAAGTACTATCAGGTGGAGACCGTGGTCAACGACTATCTCTTCCAGGACGAGGTGATAGCTGACAACGTGAAGAAATATATCACAGGTGGCAATGCTGAGGGTGTGAAGCCTAGATATTACGGCAAGCCTTCCAGTGGAAAGGGTAGTGTGGAGTATGTTGATAAGAATACGACTCCTGGCAAGAAATACGGAAGTGCCTCATACGGTGCTTATTATCTGCCAAAGACTACCAATGTGGAGTTCACCCTGTCTTCTCTGGCTCAGATGCAGTCGAATATCTATTGCACGGGTGGCAGAACGCTCAAGATAGATTGGAAGTATGTGGATGGCTCTGGTAATGGTACTGCATCAGTTAATCTCAGCGAAGGTGTAGCATTGGTTGACATCGCTTCCAAGATAGGCAAGGTAGAGAAGAAGCCTATCAGCATCACCTTGACCAATGTGGAGAAGGGCGATATGTATCTCACCGACCTCACCCTCGGTGTATATCAAGAGATAGACGAGGATGGCAATGTCGTCAATGGCATCTGTGATGTGAAGAACGATGAGGCTGCTTCTGCTAAGAAGTATCAGATGTATCAGACTAGCAATGGCTTGATCGTGTATGGCGAGATAGCTCAGTTGCAGGTATATGGTATGGGTGGGCAGAAGGTTGCGGAAAGCAAAGGCTCACAGTTTGTCAACCTGTCTGGCATCAGCAATGGCGTATATGTCGTGAAGATTATCGCCAAGGATGGCAGTCGTGCTGCCCAGAAGTTCTTGAAAAAATAAGGGAAGAAGCTAGAAAAAGCTGTCGATGCTTTTTCGATGGAAAATAATAATAGGCGTACGTTCGTAATGGCACGGATGTACGCCTGTTTTTTTTTTTACGCTCCTAGTCGCATCGGCTTGTACTCCTAGTCGCATCGGCTTACACTCCTAGTCGCATCAGCTTGTACTCCTAGTCGCATCAGCTTACGTTCCTAGTCGTATCGCCCTATGCTCTGCACGGCATCAGCTCACACTCTGCAAGGCATCGTCTCACGCTCTGCACGGCATCGCCCTATGCCCTGCACGGCGTAAGCTCACACTCTGCACGGCAAATTCCAACATTTCTTAGTTAAATCTTTGGCGATTTGGCATTTTCTTTGTAACTTCGCAGCGGATTATAAAATAGGTAACTATGGAAGAGATTAGAAAATACCCTGTGGGAATACAGACATTCTCTGAGGTTAGGGAGAGAAACTACGTATATATAGATAAGACAAAGTATATTGTCGAGTTCTTGAAGCAAGGCTCCAAATATGTCTTTCTGAGTCGCCCAAGACGATTCGGCAAGTCTCTCTTTGTCTCTACTCTCCACGCTTACTATGAGGGGAAAAAGGAACTCTTCGATGACTTGGCTTTAGGTGATTATGAGAAAAACTGGATCAAGCATCCTGTTTTGCATTTTGATATGAGTACTGCCAAGCACATGGATGTCAAGGGCTTGTTGAGTGAGTTGGATTTCAAACTTACAGAGTATGAACGCATCTATGGAGGCGACGAAAAGGCTAAAAATCCTAATCAACGTTTGCTGAGTTTGGTAAAGCGTGCATATGAGCAGACTGGACAGAAGGTGGTTCTTCTGATAGATGAGTATGATGCCCCTTTGCTGGATGTGGTACACGAAAAGGAAAACTTGAAGCCTCTTCGCCAGACCATGCAGAACTTTTATAGTCCAATAAAATATCTTGATCCTTGGTTGGAGTTCACCTTTATCACTGGTATCACCAAGTTTTCGCAACTGAGTATCTTCAGCGAGATTAACAACTTGGACAACATCAGCATGTTCGACCAATACTCTGCTATCTGTGGTATCAGCAAGACGGAGCTTCTGACTCAGATGAAGCCTGATGTGGAGATTCTAGCGAAGGCTTTGGGAAAAACATTCGATGAAACCGTTGAGGAGTTGAAGAACTTCTATGATGGTTACCATTTCAGTGAGAATTCAGAGGATGTGTTTAATCCATTCAGTTTGGTCAAGGCTTTGAGAAGTCAGAAGATAGCAGCCTATTGGTTCAGTTCTGGCACGCCAAGTTATCTCATCAAGACCCTCCAAAAGTATCATGTTGGAATCTTGGACATAGAGAAGAAGCGTGCATCAGTGGATGATTTCGATGTGTCTCCAGAGCAAATGACATCGGCTATTCCTCTTTTGTATCAGAGTGGATATCTGACTATCAAGAAATACAACCCGATGATGCAGAGCTTCCAATTGGATTATCCGAACAAGGAGGTGCGTATCGGTATGGTGAAGTCTTTGGCACCTAACTACTTGTCGCCAATACAAGAGAATAATAATGGATTTGTCTTCGATTTCTTGGAACAACTGTATGATGGTACGATGGATGGAGCCTTGCAGAAGATGCAAGCTTATCTTGCTAG
>SAMEA104315437__coassemble_1055_pt1 | contig 10567 bp, 7 predicted proteins | sample SAMEA104315437__metabat2_high_PE_027 | metagenome-assembled genome bin SAMEA104315437 (sample SAMEA104315437) | gut metagenome | biome: Monkey gut; feature: monkey-associated habitat; material: faeces | place: China | collected 2013
GCAACTCCTTGTCACGTAGCACGATCTGTCGGGAAGACCAATCGGTGAGGAGAGAGGAGATGATGCAGGTAAAGAGGATCATGATGACCACGCCATTGAGCATGTCATCATTCACCAGATAAGTGTTGGGGCCGATGAGGATATTCATTCCGACCATGACCATGGCGATACTGCCGGCTGCGTGGGCTGAGGTGAGTCCAAACATCATGTGACCAGAGGAAAGCGGAAGGCGGAAACCGAGGCATGCTGCATAGGCTGCTATGGCTTTGCCTAACGTTCCGAAAAAGACGATGCAGAAGATTACCCAGAGGATATGACCGCCCTGGAAGAGCAGGTTGACATTGATGAGCATGCCTACTCCTATCAGGAAATAAGGGATGAAAAGGGCATTGCCGATGAACTCCAAGCGGTTCATGAGCGGAGATACGTGGGGAATGTATCTGTTGAGGATGAGTCCGGCAAAGAAAGCTCCGAACACGCCCTCGATGCCTACTATCTGGGACAAGGCTGCACTCATGAAAAGCATCGCCATGACGAAGATGAACTGCATGACGGCATCACTGTAGCGGCGCAGAAACCAGCGGGTAAGACGGGGAATGAGGAATATCATAAAACCGCAATAGGCTGCAAACTTGGCGGCGAAGAATATCCAGAAGAGTACGCCGTCATGCTCGCCAAACGAGGCAACGAGACCTGCTAAGATGACCAACGCTATCAGAAGCGAAAGCATACTGGACCCGACACTCAGCGTGACACTCGGTTTCTGCTGCAATCCGTATCTCGAAACTATCGGGTAGGCTATCAGCGTATTGGAAGCCATGATACAGCTGAGGAGGAGTGAGGCCTTGGTGGAGTAGTGGAGCAGGTGGATGCTCATGAGATAGGTCAGCGTAAACGGAACGAAGCAGGTAAGCAAGCCATAGATGAGTAGTCGCGACTTGTTTTTCTTCATACCTTCCATGTCCATCTCCAAGGCTGCGAGGAACATGATGTAGTAGAGGCCCACCTTTCCAAACAGTTCGAAGGAGGAGTCTCGTTCCAGGATATTCAGTCCATACTTGCCGACAACGATTCCTGCCAACACCATGCCAATGATGTGTGGAATACGCAGTTTACCCATAATGATAGGGGCAAAGAGAACGATGAGCAGCACTACGAAGAAGATCAGCGTAGGGTCGGTTATCGGGAAGTAATGTGTTAAGTTCAGCATAGACTTTCTATTTTTGTTTGTGAGTGCAAAGATACGTCGTTTTTTTGAATTGACCATACAAAAATACGGAGAATTATTTTCTTAGTGGCATTTAATGGTACGTTAAAGTTGTTTTTTTCAAAATTATGTTTTTACGGACCCATAAACAAGTCATTTGTGATTGGTAAACAACTGATGGTTTCTTCGGATAAGATGAAAGCCAGAAAACTGGTTTTGAATACGAAATAATAAGGTATATTTTGAACTTGATTCTATAAGTTTTTGATTAAAAATTGGTTTCTTATTGACTAATTCTGTTTAAAAAAATCAATTTTTTGCTCATTTATTCTTCTTTTGGTTTTAATATGACAAATCTTGGAATGTCATAGACAATAGAGCTTTCGAAGAAAACCCCTACCTTTGCACCCAAAAATATAAGAGATTTAATCAATACTCTTTTTGCCCTATCTCATGGATAATGGTGAGGGAAAAGAACGACAGAATAATGTTATAGTAGAAAGTCATTATGAAAATGAAAGAAAAAATGTTTAAAAGTTTGATACTGACATGTATCTTGGTCCTTGTTGCTTCCTGTAAGGAGCAAAAGAGCCAGACTGCCGGTAGTGATTACAAAACGCAGAAAGTGACACTTTCCGACAGAACGCTGTACTCCACTTTCTCGGCTACCATTCAAGGTAAACAGGATGTGGGAGTTTATCCTCAGATTTCAGGATTGATTACTGCTGTTTTAGTAAAAGAGGGTGCTGCCGTGAAAAAGGGGCAGACCTTGTTCATCATCGACCAGGTTCCTTATAAAGCTGCTCTGAGAACTGCGAAGGCGAATGTAGAAGTGGCGGAGGCGAGTGTTGCAACGGCTAAGATGACTGTTGACAGCAAGGAGGAACTCTTTAAGGAGAATGTGGTTTCTCGGTTTGACCTGCAGACGGCGCGCAACTCGCTCCGTTCGGCTAACGCTACTTTGGCGCAGGCTCGGGCAGAACTGTTAAACGCTCGTAATAATCTTTCCTATACGGTAATAAAAAGTCCGGTGGATGGCATAGCCGGAATGAGTTCGTATCGCGTAGGTGATTTGGTCAGTTCTTCCATGTCCTCTCCTATGATTTCAGTTTCAGACAATAGTGAGATGTTTGCCTATTTCTCTATGACGGAAAAACAGATACTTGCACTTTCGCGCCAGAACGGTTCGCTGACAGATGCCTTGAAGGCCATGCCGGAAGTTAAGCTTCTGTTAAGTGATGGAAGTGAATATCAGGAAAAAGGCCACATTGATGCCATCAGTGGTATGATAGACACCTCGACAGGCTCTGTGACCCTGAGGGCTGTATTTCCGAATTCCAAGAATATACTGCGTAGCGGTAGTACCGGAAATATAAAGTTCCCTTATACGAAAAAGAACTGTATGGTCATTCCGCAGACAGCTACATACGAATTGCAAGATAAAGTCTTTGTCTATAAGGTTGTAGATGGTAAAACCCAATCAACCCAAGTTAAGGTGTTTGAAGTCAATGATGGAAAGGAGTATATCGTGGAATCAGGTCTGAATATGGGTGATGTCATCATTGCAGAAGGAGCCGGATTGCTCAGTAATGGCATTTCGGTAAATCAAGCTGCATCTGCCCCAACTGCTACACGAAAAGATAGGAGAAAATAATATGAAAGCGAAACTGTTTATAGATCGTCCGATATTGGCGGCATGTATTTCGGCACTGATACTGATGCTGGGAATCATCGGGCTCGTGAATCTTCCGATGGAACAATATCCGGATATTGCTCCTCCAACCGTACAGGTATCTGCCACCTATACGGGTGCAAGTGCCGAAACCGTACAGAAAGCGGTTATCGTGCCACTGGAGGAAGAAATCAATGGTGTGGAAAATATGATGTACATGACTTCCACGGCCTCTAATACCGGTAGCGCCACTATCAATGTTTATTTCAAGCAGGGTACAGATCCTGACATGGCTACTGTCAACGTACAGAACCGTGTGACCAAGGCACAGGGTACACTTCCTAGTGAAGTGACGAAGATAGGAGTCACTGCACAGAAAAGACAGAATAGCCAGCTGATGCTGATGTCGCTTTATAGTACCAAAGGCGACTATGATGAGAAATTCCTTGCCAACTATCTCAAGATAAATGTTGTTCCTCGCATCCAGCGTATTTCTGGTGTAGGAGAAGTGATGGTGATGGGTAACGACTATGCTATGCGCATCTGGTTGAAACCTGATGTGATGGCACAGTATGGGCTTGTTCCATCGGATATCATTACCATATTGGGCGAACAGAATATAGAGGCTTCTACCGGTACTCTTGGTGAGGATTCTCAGAATACATTCCAATACACCTTGAAATATCGGGGACGCTATGAAACCAGCGAGGAATTGGGAGATTTGGTTGTCCGAACCGCAGACGACGGCAATACTTTACGCTTGAAGGATGTGGCAGATATAGAGTTGGGTACCACATCGTATAATTTCAGCGGTGGCGTGTCTGGCTATCCTGGAGCTACGTTTATGGTGATGCAGACTGCCGGATCCAACGCCAACGAAATCATAAAGGAAATCAATAAAATGGCGGATGAAATCCGAGCCGATTTGCCTGATGGTCTGAAACTGGATACGATGATGAGTATCAAATCGTTCCTCGATGCTTCAGTCAAGAATGTCATCAAGACGCTCATCGAGGCGATTCTCTTGGTTATCATCGTGGTCTATGTCTTCCTGCAGAGTGTGCGTTCTACGTTTATTCCTTTAGTAGGTATCGTGGTTTCCCTGGTGGGTACGTTTGCTTTCCTCTATGTGGCGGGATTCAGCATCAATCTGCTGACTCTTTTTGCCTTGGTTCTGGTCATCGGTACGGTGGTTGATGACTCCATCGTGGTGGTGGAAGCTGTGCAGGCGAAGTTTGATGAGGGGTATAAATCGCCTTACAAGGCAACAATGGATGCGATGGGGGGAATAACCTCGGCCATCGTTACCACTTCACTGGTCTTCATGGCTGTGTTTATTCCGGTTAGTTTTATGGGTGGAACTACGGGTACCTTTTATACGCAATTCGGTTTGACGATGGCTGTAGCTGTGGGTATATCGGCATTGAACGCCTTGACTACCTGTCCGGCACTCTGTGCTCTCATCATGACACCCCACATGCAGGCAGAAGAAGGTAAAAAGATAAGTTTCTCGTCTCGTTTCCACATCGCTTTTGATACTGCTTTCGGCCGTCTGGTCAACAAGTATAAAATGGGTGTGAAGTTCTTCTTCCGCCGCAAATGGCTGGTAGGAGTAGTACTCGCTGTGAATTGTATCTTGTTGGCTGTATTGGTCAAGACCACCAAAACCGGATTGGTTCCGGATGAGGATACGGGAACACTTTTTGTTTCTGTTACCACTGCACCAGGTAGTACGCTTTCTGAAACCAAAAGCATCATGAAGGAGGTTGAGAAGCGTATCAGTGGAATTCCGCAGATATACCTGTATTCCACCATCGGAGGTTATAATATGATGGGTAGCGGACAAAGCAGTGCGGGAGGTACGCTCATCGTGCGTCTCAAAGATTGGGATGAACGCAAAGGTGATGAGAACAGCAAGGATGCCGTTATGGCTGAAGTGATGGCGCGGACTGCTGATATCAAGAATGCGCAGGTATTCGTCTTTTCTCCACCTATGATTATGGGTTATGGTATGACCAATGGTCTTGAAATCTACGTGCAGGATCAGAAAGGTGGCGACATCAGTACGCTCTATTCGCATACCAAAGAGTTCATTGCGGCATTGAATAAACGTCCGGAAATTCAAAGTGCAGTAACTACATTTGATACCCGTTTCCCTCAATATCTTGTGGAAGTGGATGCGGCACGTTGCAAGCGTGCTGGTATTTCTCCATCGGATGTGCTGGATGTCTTGTCTTGTTATGTGGGCGGTAATTATGCTTCAAACATGAACCGTTTCTCTAAGATTTATCGTGTGATGGTACAGGCAAAGCCGGAATACAGATTGAACAAGGAATCTCTGGATAATATGTACGTGCGTTCCTCTTCTGGAAGCATGGCACCTGTTGGACAGTTTGTTACTTTATCCAAAACCTATGGTCCTGAGATTCTGAGCCGATTTAATCTTTTCAGCACCATATCGGTGAATGCTACACCTGCCCAGGGATACAGTTCGGGTGATGCTATCGAGGCAGTGCGCGAAGTGGCAAAGAAGACGCTGCCTGCAGGATACGGATATGAGTTTGGAGGTACATCCCGTGAGGAGGCTTCTTCGGGCACATCCTTTGTTATCATTTTCGTTATCTGTGTCTTGTTTATCTATATCATCCTTTGTTCTCTCTACGAAAGTCTGTTCGTTCCTTTGGCGGTAATGCTCTCCATTCCATTCGGATTGATGGGTAGTTTCTTGTTCGCCAAGATGTTCGGTGTTGAGAATAATGTATATATGCAAACGGGACTCATCATGCTGATTGGACTGTTGGCTAAGACGGCCATCCTTGTCACGGAGTATGCTTCCGAGCGCCGCCGCCATGGTATGACCATAGTTCAGGCTGCTCTTTCGGCTGCTGCTGTCCGCCTGCGTCCTATCCTGATGACTGCCCTGACAATGATCATCGGTCTCTTCCCATTGGTAATAGCAAGTGGTGCGGGAGCCAATGGCAATATCTCGCTTGGTGTGGGTACTGTAGGTGGTATGCTGATAGGAACGGTTGCTTTACTGTTTGTTGTTCCTGTGCTTTTCATCGTTTTCCAGACTATAGAAGAGAGGGTAATGCCTAAACGGCGACATTGAGAACAGGAGATAAGGACAGAACCTCTTTTAGAGGAGAAGAATTAATTAAATAGAAGAAAATATGAACTATAAACGGATAATATTTTTCCTGCCGGCCTTGTTGTTGTTCTGTGGCTGCGGAATATACACAAACTACCAGCGTTCGGAAACGCTCACGGTTGACAGCCTTTACCGTGATGTGCCGGGATGCCTGCAGGATACTTCCTCTATAGCCAATCTTTCATGGCGAGAACTCTTTACTGATTCTCAGCTGGTAAAATGGATAGAGGTGGGATTGGAAAAGAACAGTGATATTCAGACGGCACGGCTTCTCACGCAAGAGGCACAGGCATCGTTGCAAGCCTCTCGCCAGGCTTTTCTGCCATCTGTATCGCTGACGCCAGAAGGCTCACTGAGTAGTTTCGGTGGGGCAAAACCATCGAAAACCTATTCGTTGGGAGGTACGGCAGAATGGGAGATTGATGCTTTTGGAGGGCTACGCAATGCCAAGAAAGGAAGCTTGGCTGCACTGGAAGCCAGTAGGGCATACGAGCAGGCAGTACAGACACAACTGGTGGCTACCATTGCTGAAGCCTATTACTCGCTCCTTGCGCTGGATAGAAAACTGGCTATCACTCGGGATGCTGCACGTAAGTGGGGAGAGAATGTGCGTATAATGAAGGCTCTGAAACGTGCCGGAGAAAAGGATGAAGCTGCCGTGGCACAAGCGGAGGCTAACAGACTGGATGCGGAATCTTCTGCACTGTCGTTTGAAAAACAGATGCACGAACTGGAGAATTCCTTCTCTACATTGGTAGGCATTGCACCTTCAGATATTAAACGGGGGCAGTTACTGGAACTTTCGTTCCCAGAAAAATGGTCGGTTGGAGTTCCTGTACAGTTGCTCAGTAAGCGTCCTGATGTGCGACAGGCAGAATGGCAGTTGGCTGAGGCATTTTATGCAACCAATAAGGCCCGCTCTGCCTTTTATCCGCAGATTACCTTGAGCGGTTCTGCCGGATGGACCAACAGTTCTGGTGTAGGTATTGTTAATCCGGGCAAATGGTTGCTGAGTGCGGTCGGTTCGCTGGTGCAGCCGCTCTTTGATAAAGGAAATAATGTAGCCAACCTGAAGATAGCACAGGCGAAGCAGCAGGAAGCGCTGGTTGCCTTCCAGCAAAAACTGCTGGATGCTGGAGCTGAAGTAAACAATGCGTTGACCCAGTGGCAGATTGCACAGAAAAGTCTGAAACTGGATCAGGAGAAAGTTGAAGCTTTGAATACGGCTGTACGCAGTACACAGCTTCTGATGACACATGGCAGTACTAACTATCTTGAGGTACTTACTGCCCAGCAGACACTTCTGGATGCGCAGTTGTCAGAAGTGTCAGATAAATATGATGAGATAGAAGGGGTAATAAGTCTCTATCAAGCCTTAGGAGGAGGAATTCAATAACTATTTATATTATATATAATAGTGCGAGAGTCCAGTCTGTGATAGATTTAAGCTCTCGCACTTTTTCTGTATTCCGTGGGCGTCTTTCCCGTCTGTCTCTTGAAGAATTTGGTCATCGTAGCCAAATCTGGGAAATGAAAAGCTTCTGCAATCTGCGAAATGGGTTTTTCTGAAATTTTTAACTGCTCTATGATACTTCCTGTCAGTGCAATGCTGATATGCTCATAAACAGTTTTTTGTGTTATGCTTTTTATAGCTCTATTGAGATACTGAGGGGTAACACATAGTTGGGAAGCATACCAGTTGGCAGAATGTTCTTCCCGTATATGTGCGAGCAGAAGACCAACAAATTGCTTGAATAGGATGTGTTTGCGGCTCACTTCCATCTTTGCTCTACCTTCGTTTTCCTGCCGGATAAATTCGTTGGCTATGTCCATCATGTAGATTTGCAAAGTACAACTCATCATTTCTGTATAGAAGTGGTGGCATTCGTCTTTTAAAGACTCCACAATGTAGCTCATTCTTTTTTGTATGCGTTCAGTCACTTCAGAAGATAGTACAGATACAGGCCATGCCTTCGTGTGTAATATATACGAAGGCGGAAACGGCGCTGTATTTTTCATCAGGGAGGCGATGAACGGGGCGGTAAAAAACAGTACATACGCTTGGATATCTTCGGATATATCTCGTATTTCCAGAGAACGTCCATCTATGAAATCAGCAAAACTGTTTTTCGTCAATGGATACTGAATACCTTCCCATTCAGCCTTTAGCTCTCCCGATAGTACGAGAATATGCACGAATATATGATTGCCATTTTCTCCCCGAAAGACTGGTAACTCATTTTCTTTGCGGATTATTTTCCAAAGGGTAAACCCTTCGTCCATAACATAGCAGTTGTTGTTCTGCCGCCCGAATTCCAAGAAATTTATTGTTTCCATTTGAAATATGTAAATAGGTTAGACCATAACTATCTCAAACCATCAATAGAGGTTCGGCAATTGTTCCAAAGCCGATGATGGGTGGAATACGGAGTTTGCCCATAATGATAGGGGCGAAGAGGATGATGAGCAACACTACGAAGAAGATCAGCGTAGGGTCGGTTATCGGGAAATATTGGGCGATGTTCCACATAGGCTTTATACTTTAGTTATGATTGCGACTGCAAAAGTACGAATAATTATTGGATGAACAAAGCTTTTGGGGGTATATCCTTGGTCAGAAAGGACATTTTTCCCATTTTCTATCCCCTCTTGATATAAACCTTTGTTGTTCCTCTGCCGCTGAAAGTGATTCCCGACTCAGGGTTCTCGCGAAACTCCTTCAGTTCCAGGGTGGCAGAGGTGCGAGACAAGCCGGTCAGCTCCACATAGTCTTGGATACGCATCACGGAGTGGGATGACAGATAGTCGAGAGCCAACTTCAGTCGCTCCTCCTTATTATATTTAGAGCGATGGATTTGGAAGACACCGGCTCGCTTCAGGTCGCATCGTCTGTTTACTTCCTTTACCAATTCCTTGTCGGAGCGGAAGGTCACGTTCTTCACCTCCAAGCTCTTGGCGTTTCGTTTTACTTCCTCTCCATAAAATGTATCTTGTTCCTTGCCTTCCTTCACGCCGATGGTGGCTGAGAAGGTGCCGATGCCATCGAGGGTCACCGAATAGCCGTCTGCCAACTGGCGTGCCATCTCCTCCGCCACGGTAGTGAGGACGTGGATGATGGCTCCACGGTTCAGGCTGCTGCCGCCGACATTGCAAATGCGGTCGATCAGTTGCTCGTTGTTTACATTTCCTCTTTTCAGGATGCGATAATAACTTCTGTCCTCTCCCTTACCGTTGAGATTAGGCAATTCTTGCTTCACGTAATCTGCCATAGATTATTATTTTTAGTAATGTACCCACAAAGGTACGATTATTTTCAGAAAAAGCAAAAGTTTCTTGCGAAAAGTTTGCTTTTCCCTGATGAATAACCTTGTAAGTATATGATATAAAGTATATAACGATAGGAAATAAACCTGTTATTCCTAGGAGATAGAGTTAATCATAAGTTGTGATTAGTTAGTTAAAGCTTGTGTTTAGTTAGTTATAGTATTGTGATTAACTAGTTAAAGCTTATGATTAACTCATTTCCTTAGGCTTATCATACTTTTCCTTGGGGCTTATCATGTTTTTCCTTGGGCTTCATCGTACTTTTTCTGGGAATTGTCCTCTTTCTCTCCTAGTTTTAGGGAACTTATATGGAGAAAATAAGTCATGAAAATATTGAAGAGCGGATGCTTGGCAGGAATGAGTCGGGCATCCGATTTTTTACAAATGTAGTATGGGGTCTATTTGTAATTCTTTTATGTTGTTAAAAAGGAAGTTGGAAGCTGGTTTGGGTTTCTGAAGGTTCCAACGTCTCTATGTATGACGAATTATAAGTTACACTAAAAGTGCCACTTCCTTGGTCGCAACCTGGATAAAAGGCATAATAATGCTTTTCGACCTCAGGGTACATTATCTCATGTGCTTCGAACTCGGAGACTTTGCGTGTTTTTCTATATTCAAATTTGTTCTTGCTAATTCTGTTATACTCAAAGTCTTGGTTGATGTATATAATGTTTGAACTGTCATTTACAAAGAATTCCACTCCAGCAAATAGTCCGTAAAGGCGTTTGAAGAAGATAGAATCTCCTTCGCCTAATATTAAGATGTTTTCATTTTTGTTTTCTTCAACTGAAAATGTTAGATTCCTTGCTTTGCAATAATATTTGCATTTTACTTTGGTGCATGCACCTATCGCCTTGAAAATCATAGGGTATAATGGAAACAGAAATATGCATCCCAAGATGAATGCTAATATACATTTTTTAGTCATATTATTCTGCTCTTTTTTATTTGTTGCTTCTTCTTTGATAAGTCCAACCATATGCTTATGTTTTAATTGTTAGGTAGCAAAGTTACGCTTTTCTTTTTATGAAAGTACATATAAAAAGTGTTTGAGAGAAGAATGAGGAAAGTTTACTGGTTATCAGTTACTTTCCTCATTTTGGTTAAAAGTGGCGAGGACAGACGAAGACGGGAATATGACAAGATGAGACAGAGGAACGTTACCTATCCGTAACCTATACCCCAAATGGTGAATGTTGAGGTTCGGAAGAAT
>SAMEA104315437__coassemble_1060_pt1 | contig 10533 bp, 7 predicted proteins | sample SAMEA104315437__metabat2_high_PE_027 | metagenome-assembled genome bin SAMEA104315437 (sample SAMEA104315437) | gut metagenome | biome: Monkey gut; feature: monkey-associated habitat; material: faeces | place: China | collected 2013
AGATCTGAAATAATTTTTGTATCTTTGCTCACGGCTTTGAAGTTTTATCTTTATTGTTTAGCGATTATAAAGATACTCATTTTCTGTGAGTTATACAAACTTCAGAGCCTTTTTTATTCCAAAATTACGTTAAATCACGCTTGTGAATTTTCACTTGCGAAACTTTAGTAAAGTTATATGTTGAGAGTATTAAATTCAGTGTTGTTCTTATTTGGAAGTATTTTTGCTTTTCCTCAAAATGTCTATTATACATTAGGGGAAGCATTAAGTAGAATTGAGAATACAAATGAGTATGTAGAAGAAATGCGAGAGAATTCTATTAGACAGCTTGCTCATAAGGCATTTCATTCCCAAGTCTTGCCTCAAATAGGTATTCAAGCCTCTTTGCCAAGTTATGAGAAATCAATAAGTATGATATCACAATACGATGGTTCGTATATTTATCGAAGTAGGACTTATGCAAATTCAGAGTTATCTTTAAGTGTTAGACAATTAGTTCCTTTTACTGGTGGATGGTTAACTTTTAAGTCAAGTCTTTCGCGTTTGGATAATTTGAATAATTCTGCAAAAACATACGCCTATTATTATAATATAGGTAAGCTTTCGTATAAGCAGGCTATTGGTGGCTACAATGAATATAAATGGTTGAAAAGAAAAGATGAAGCTGATAAAGTATTAGAAAACATACAACATCGTCAAAACATAGAAAAAATAAAATATCAAATTGTCGATGCCTTTTTCTCTTTGTTGTGTGCACAGAAAAGAATAGAACTTACACAACAAAACTATGAGTTGGCAAAGTTAGTATATAATCGAGCAGAGTCTTTGTACCAGCAAAATAGAATTTCTAAAACAGATTTATTAGAGGTAGAAGTCGATTTATTTAAAGAGAAAAATACTATTCAAAATAGAAAGGCATTACAAGATGCCCAAAATAATTTGAAATTAATTATGCGGTTAAATGATAGTAGAAATTTAATCGTGGCTTTTTCTGAAAATGATTTTCCTTCATTTTTTCAAAGTTTTGATAAAGAGAAAATCTTAGAAAATGTTCTAAAATATAATGTGGATTTAGTAAAAAAAAGTGAGAGTTTATCTCAACAGATGATAGTTCAAAAACAAAAAAGTACAATGAGCCCTTCTGTAGAGATAGAAGTAGGAGGAGGAATAAACTCGCAGTTTCAAAATTTTACAGATGCTTATAAAGATAAACTTGAAAGTAGCCTTATTTCATTGTCTATATCTATGCCCATATATGATGGTAAAATATCATCGTTTAAACTGAAAATGGAAAAACTTAGAATGGAGTTACTTGATGATAAATATAAGGCTTCAAAAGAACGTTATATCCAAAGTATTATGAGTGAATTGGCTTATATTTCACAACTCGCAGGTATTATTTCTAACCAAAGAAAAACTTTGGACTTATTAAAACAAGAGAAGATGTTAGTAAAACAGCAGGTTAATATAGGAAGAATAAATTCTGACCAGTATTTGCGAATCAAATCTTCAGAGCTTAAAGCGAATAATGAGTATTTTGCGTATATTCAAGAGTTTTATCTTTTAGTTTTTAAATATCGTTATCTAGCTTTATATGATATTTTGAAAGATAAAAATTTGTAGCTTTATAGATAAATTTATACTAAAAGGAATAATTTCCCATTTTAATAATATTACTAATTAAAATCATATCAACTATGCGCAGTATTATGTTATTGTTAGTCTGTTTGTTCAGCATATGCCTGAAGGCACAGACAGAGTTTAGAGTGTATCAGAAAGAATCTAAGAAAAGCTGGTATTATATAAGTGCGCCAATCAATGGCACGAAACTTAATGATATTTTGATAACTACTGGAGATGCTGGTTTTTATATCAAGGAGCATGACTTCAATGAAATGTTTCCTGACCACTCTTTTGCAAAGTCCAAGTTGAAGGTGCGGTCTATAGAATGTTTTAGAAAAAAGTATCTTGTGAAGAATATTTTTGTGGGAAAATTCAATGTGGGGAATGTTTGCTTTGTTGGAAATATCTTCGTGCTGGAAAATTCTTATCCGTTTACTGCAAAACTTGATGTGCAAAACCTCTGCAACTTTTCCGACTCTACCAAAAACGTTATCAATCTTAATTTTGCTGATCAAAAGTTGGCTTTTGTGGATATGAATGCCGTGGATACTACAAAGTTAAGCAAGTTTGACATCCTTTCTGTCTATCCTTCAATTGTAATAAAGGTGCCAATAACTATCCGACAGGATGGAAAAATGTGGAACTTGGAAGGAAACATGAGGCTGTATCTGAGTAATGCAGAGTTGATAGAGTTTTATCCAAGTAAGTATCTGGATGAGTTTTGCAAACAAACGAAGGTGAAACTGATAGATGTTTATAATGACTATTTGGATAGCTATAAAGCTATCAGATATGATAAGTTAAAGATAGGTACTAAGTATTTTCCTAATCATTTTATTCCTATCATGAAAAATATCTCTATTAAAAACAGCTTTGGCAGTATCAATGGTTCGTTCTTTAAGGGGAATTTTTATATTGACTTGAAGAAAAATAAGCTTTATTACGAATAAAATATGCTGCTAATGGAGACTGCGCATTTGCAGAGAAATAAAAGCAGACAATAAAGGCTTTAGTGATTGGCTATTTCACTAAAGCCTTTATTGGTATTATCATATTTTTTGCGCAAATAAATCATCCATTGTGATTTGTTTTTGCACGATATCGCTATGTTTATTCTCCTTTATCCCAAAGGAAGTAATGAATGTAAGGATGAGAGATTTTTTAGTTTTTGTTTCTTCTAAGAATGTACTGATTTTATTTTGCAACTTTTCTTCGTATTCCTTACTAATCTCAAATGGACCATTATAGAATTTAATTTCACAGAGATTGATGGTTTCATCTTTGCGATCTATAAGTAAGTCGATTTGGGTGCCCTTTTCTGTTTTGTTGCTACGCCAGGAACATACTATCGTTTGAACACCCGATATGCCGAGGGACTGTTTGATGCTCTCTATATGGTTTAGGCAGAGCATTTCAAATGATAGTCCTATCCATGTATGGTGCATAGGCGTATTTTGTGATGAAGACCAGAAATGAGAGTCTTGGTATTTATTGTGCTTGATGAATTTGAAGTAGAAGAGCGTGTAGAAATCTATCAATTGAAATAGTGTATTTCGTTTCTGACGAGAATCACCGCTCATTCTGGTGCTGGTGGAGAATGGCTCATATAAACGGATGAAACCGCATTGTTCCAACTCCTCTAATACCGTGGAGAAAGCTCCATTGTCAGTAAGACCTGACGATTTCACCAATTCTTGACGTGTCATGCCAATACCCTTGTTGGCAAGAGTAGTGACCACGGCAATATGGTCGGTAGATTTTTTGAATAAGGCACGATATAGTTCGTCGAACTCACCTTTTAATTCTGCATTTTCCGCAAAGAATAGTTGGTCAATGTTTTGTGCCAAGCTCTTCGATTTTTCCATCATGGATAGATAATACGGTATTCCACCCATCACCATATAGCATTCAGCTATTTGTTTTCTGCTATATCCGAAGTGATATGTTTGGAAGTATTCTTCACATTCATGTAGTGTAAATGGTTTAAGAACCAAGTGGTGGGTTAGGCGATTGTGTAATCCTCCACGATTGCGAATTAAGTTGTTGATCATCCAAGAAGTGGCAGAGCCACAAACGATGAGTTTGATATCATTACGTAGTACAGCCCAACTATTCCAAAAGTTTTCCAATGCAGGGATAAAGCCAGATTTGGCAGTATCCATCCAAGGTAATTCATCTATGAAAATGACTTTTTTGCCGTGGGGGAGTGATTCCAAATATTGTTCAAGGCCATAGAATGCCAATAACCAACTCTTGAAAGTTTGAAGAGTTGCAGAGTGAGTATATTTTTGCAGAGCTATGCTAAAGTTGACAAGTTGCTCGTTTTTGCCAACGCCATGCATTCCTGTCATGAAAAAGGCAAAATGATCCTTTACGGCTTTTCTTATGAGAAAAGTCTTTCCCACACGTCTTCTTCCGTAAACGGCGATAAACTCAGATTTTTCAGAGTTTAAATATTTGTTGAGGTCTTCAAGTTCGACTTCTCTTCCTACCAACTCCTGTTCCATACTTGATTCGTTATTTTTTGCGCAAAGATACAAAAAAATAGCCATTAGCGCAAATTATTCATGGATAATCTGCACTAATGTATGTAAAAATGTATGTTAGCGCAAATTATCTATTAAATCTTTTATCGTGTCCGCTTTGGGGAACTGCTATAATTTTTATATTGACTTAAAGAAAAATAAGCTATATTACGAATAAAAGTTCGATAGTCATTCTTCTTTTCTTTTGAAAGGCATATATTTAATATTAAAAATAGTAAAAACTTTCTCTATGTGAAAAGTTTAGGTTAATTTTGCAACTCAAAAGATATTAATATCATATATGAGTTTAACAAGTATAGTAAGCAACGTCTTCAAACCTCGCCAGAAGGAATTGGAGAAGTACCTTTATGATGCAGAACATCTGCAGCATAAAGTACTCATGCACCTTATCAATAAGGGCAAAAATACAGAATATGGCGTTAAGCATCTACTAAATACGACTGATAGTTACGAGAAATTCGCTAAAAATGTACCTGTCAATTCCTATGAGGAACTGAAAGGGGATATCGACCGTATGCGCCACGGAGAGCAGGATGTTCTCTGGCCTGGAACCGTGAAATGGTATGCTAAGTCTTCTGGTACCACCAATGACAAGAGTAAGTTCATACCTGTTTCTCATGATGGCTTGCATGGTATTCACTATAAAGGTGGATTCGATGCCGTGGCTTATTATCTTCGTAACAATCCGAAAAGCAAGATTTTCGATGGAAAGAGTTTGATACTCGGTGGTAGCCATTCACCTAACTACAATGTATCTGGCAGTTTGGTCGGCGACTTGAGTGCCATTCTCATCGAGAATATCAATCCACTTGCCAATATGGTGCGTGTACCTAAGAAGCAAACCGCTCTTCTGAGTGACTTTGAGGTGAAGCGTGATCGCATTGCCCGTGAGACGATGAATAAGAACGTGACCAATATTTCGGGTGTTCCTAGTTGGATGCTCAGCGTATTGGTACGTGTCATGGAACTCTCTGGCAAGAAGCATTTAGAGGAAGTATGGCCTAACTTGGAAGTTTTCTTCCATGGTGGCATCGCATTCACTCCTTATCGCAAGCAGTATGAGCAGCTCATCACTTCGCCAAGTATGCACTATATGGAAACTTATAATGCCAGCGAGGGCTTCTTCGGACTTCAAGACGATCCTAGCGACCCAGCGATGTCGCTCATGATAGACTATGATGTCTTCTATGAGTTTATCCCGATGGATGAGTTTGGGACAGACAATCCTACGATAGTGCCTTTGCAGGGTATCGAGGTGGGCAAGAACTATGCGATGGTCATCACCACTTCTTGCGGCTTGTGGCGTTATCTCATTGGAGATACAGTGATGTTTACAAGCAAGAATCCATATAAGTTTATTATCACTGGACGTACCAAGTACTTCATCAATGCCTTTGGAGAGGAATTGATTATGGACAATGCCGAGAAGGGATTGCACTATGCTTGTGAGAAGACCGGTGCGCAAGTGGCTGAATATACAGCGGCTCCTGTCTATATGGACAGCAATGCCAAGTGCCGTCACCAATGGTTGATAGAGTTCTCCAAGGAACCGGAAAATTTGGATGAGTTTGCTTCCTTGCTCGACAAGCGATTGCAGGAAATCAACAGTGACTATGAGGCTAAGCGCTTCCATGATGTGACACTCCAGCACCTGGAGATTGTCAAGGCTCGTCCTAACCTCTTCAATGATTGGCTTAAGAGCAAGGGCAAGTTGGGTGGTCAGCATAAGATACCTCGTCTGAGCAATAGTCGAAAGAATATCGATGAGATGCTACAGATGAACTAATATGAGTATATATATAATAATGTATCATATCTCTTTAATGAGATAAAGCAGAAAGGTAAGTATTCATGAGAAAGTTTTTGAATCGTTTTTCAATGTACAAGATGAAGAGGGAAAACTCGTTGTTGATCCCTCTCTATCTGCTTGCTTTTCTGTTGCTGGCTTCTTGTGCCAAGATGGGACAGCCTGATGGCGGTTGGTATGATGAGACACCTCCTAAGGTAATCGGAGCAGATCCTGCCGATGGTGGAATCAATGTGAAAAGCAAGAAGGTGAACATCTATTTCGATGAGTTTATCAAACTTGATAACCCTTCAGAGAAGGTGGTCGTGTCTCCTCCACAATTAGAAACACCGGAAATCAAGACGGCAGGCAAGAAAATCACGGTCTCTCTGGTTGATTCCCTAAAGCCGAACACAACTTATACCATCGACTTTTCTGATGCTATCAGTGATAACAATGAGAACAATCCGATGGGTAACTTTACCTATAGTTTTTCTACAGGTGAGGCAATTGATACTCTGGAAGTTTCTGGTTATGTATTGGAGTCGGAAAACTTGGAACCTATCAAGGGTATCTTGGTGGGCTTGTATAGTGACCAAGCCGATTCTGCCTTCAAGACGAAGCCAATGCTTCGTGTGAGTCGTACAGATAGTCGTGGTCGCTTTGTCATCAAGGGCATAGCGCCCGGTTCTTATCGTATCTATGCTCTCCAGGATATGGATGGCAACTATATGTTCAATCAGAAAAGCGAGAAATTGGCTTTTTGCCATGACATTATCGTACCATCTTCCAAGCCCGATGTTCGTCAAGATACTACTTGGGTCGATTCCCTTCATATCAAGTCTATCGACCAAGTAAAATATACTCACTTCTTGCCTGATGACATCGTACTGAAGGCTTTCACGGAGATGCAGACCGATCGCTTCTTCCTAAAGTCGGAGCGTAAGGATGCCAACAACTTCTCACTTTTCTTCAGTTACGGCGACTCGATCTTACCAACTATCAAGGGATTGAATTTCGATGAGAAAGATGCTTTCGTCATAGAGCCAACGGAGAAGAAGGATACGGTAACTTATTGGTTGAGAGATACAGCTTTGGTCAACCAAGATACCTTGCGATTGGAACTGGCATATCGCATGACAGATAGTACGGGAATTTTGGTTGATAAACTAGATACCTTGGAATTGTTGTCCAAGCAGCCATACGCCAAGCGCAAGAAGCAGTTGGATAAGGAATTGGAGGACTGGACCAAGAAACAAGAGAAACTGAAGAAGAAAGGTGAACCATACGACTCCATTATGCCTGTCAAACCATTGCAGGTACAGGTGGGCGTGTCATCTCAGTTGGATCCCGACAAGAATGTGCGGTTTACCTTCCCTACGCCTTTAGCCAAGGCAGATACATCAGCCATCCACTTGTATGCTAAGCATGATACCCTATGGTATCGAGCGGCATTTGACTTCCAGCCGATAGCCAATCGAAATAGGGAATATGAATTGAGAGGAGAGTGGAGACCAGACATCGAATATAGTTTGGAAGTGGATTCCGCAGCCTTCCAAGACATCTATGGATTGGCATCGAAAGCCATCAAGCAAGGATTTAAGGTATCATCGCTCGATGAATATGGCACGCTCTTGGTCAACATCACCAGTTTGGAGGATGAGCCATTGCTCGTACAGTTGCTCAATGCACAAGACCAAGTTATCAAGGAAGTGAAGGCTTCCAATGGTGTAGCTGAGTTCTACTATCTGAAGCCAGAGAAGTACTACATGCGCTTGATAGTGGATAAGAACAATAATGGCAAGTGGGATACGGGCGATTACGATAAAGACCAGCAAGCAGAGGATGTATATTATTATCCTAACTTCATAGAGTGCAAGGCTAAGTGGGACATCACAGAGTCTTGGGACTCTAAGAGTACGCCTTTGTCTCGTCAGAAGCCTGCTGCCATCACCAAGCAGAAGCCTGACAAGGAGAAGAAAGTTAAGAACCAGAATGAGCAGCGTGCCAAGAAACTTGGCATACAGTACATTCCTAAATTATAAGAGTTATGAAAAGAATCAAGTCATTGTGGATAGCAGTTTTACTGCTGATGGTCAGCACTACGGTGTCGGCTCAGTGTACTTTCCGTAATACGGCTTTCAAGTCGGGTGAGTTTCTCACTTATAACTTGTACTACAACTGGAAGTTTGTATGGGTCAAGGCGGGTACAGCCAGTATGTCTATCGTTCAGACTACCAAGAATGGCAAGCCTGCTTATCGTACGTCTCTAGTGACACGTGGCAACAAGAAGGTGGATGATTTCTTCGTGCTTCGTGATACGCTGCTTTGCTATGTGGGTACCGATATGGCACCTATCTATTTCAGAAAGGGTGCTCGTGAAGGCAAGCGATATACGGTGGATGAGGATTTCTATAGCTATTCTGGCGGCAGGTGCCATGTCAAGATGCACCGCCAGAAGCATGATGGAACTCAACATTGGAAGAATGCCAGTTACGATGACTGTGTGTATGATATGTTGAGTATCTTTCTCCGTGCCCGTAGCTTCGACCCTACCAATTGGAAGAAGGGTTATGTCGTCAAATTCCCTATCGTCGATGGAAATGGCAGGACACCAGCCCAAATAAGATTTTCTGGTAAGGAAACTATCAAGGCGGACAATGGCATCAAGTATCGCTGTTTGCGCCTTTCCTATATGGAGTATGAGGATGGCAAGTACAAGCGAATCGTGGATTTCTACGTTACCGATGACGACAACCATGTGCCAGTGCGCTTGGATATGTTCTTGAAGTTTGGTAGTGCCAAGGCATTCTTGATTGGCATGAAGGGAGTAAGAAACCCTGTTAGTTCACAGGTGAAATAAACTTACGACATTTTATATCGTGTGCAGCCTTGTTTTATTTCGAAATAGAGCAAGGCTGTACTTTTATTTGGCAATGGACAAGTCTCCATTGTAGAGAGTGAAGATAAGAAGAGAATGGACAAAGCTAGTTTCGAACAATTATTTAGGGACAACTATGGCAAAGCTTACTATCTTGCCTTGCGCATCTTGCATGATGACGAGGCAAGCAAGGATGTTGTTGCTGATGCTTTCGAACTGGTTTGGCGTCGATTGCAAGATAGCGACGTGGACAAGTTGTCTTCTTATCTCTTGACGGCGGTGAAAAATGTCTGTCTCGACTATATCCGAAAGCAAAACATCCGTAATCGATATGTACAGGCGAGTGTACAGGCAGTAGGCAAGCTGAGTTTCAATCCCGAAGAGGTAGATTTGCATGAAGAGAAGATACAAACCATCATGCGTTCCTTGGACGAGTTGACTCCACGTACCCTGCAGATAGTGACGATGTGTTATGTACAGCGTAAGAAATATCGGGAAGTAGCCGAGGAGTTGGGCATCAGTGAAAGTGCGGTCAAGAAGCACATCATGCAAGCCCTGAGTTACATGCGGCAAAAGTTTAAGGCTCATTAGTTTTACCAAACTTAACGTATTGTAACTAATTATAAAGAAAATAAGGTGTCGTATTTTCAAGTAAGTTCGTTTTATTAATACTAAAAAGAAACGATGAAAGATCAGAATATTCAACAACAAGTCTTAGACAATCTCGAAGATCCCATGTGCCAGGATGATTGTTTGGAAGCACTGCTCGAAAATGAGGAGGGCATGGATTTCTTGTGCGATATCAATGATCTAGACGAGGCTGCTAACCGAAAGTTTGGTTCTGTGCCAAATGTGGATGCGGCTTGGAGTCAATTTGAGAAGACACATTTCTTTTCCGAGGTGGAAGATTCCGAGAGTGTTTCCTTGGAAGAGGAGGAAGGCTCTCATATTCAATGGCATCAGTTGTTCAAGTATGTGATAGCTGGAGCAGCGGCTATCGCTTTGCTGATTGTCTTGATGGCCAGGAATGAGCCGAAGAGTACTAGTCGTCAGGTGGCGAAGACAGAACAAGCCGTTTCTTCCGACACGGCTTCGCCGATGGTGACCATACAGAAAGACACTCGTACGAACATCGTCTATAATATGATAACGATAGCTGCAGGCGAGCAGAAGAATGTCATCTTGCCTGATGGCACGGAAGTATATCTCAATGCAAAGAGTGTGTTGAAGTATGCCGAGAATTTTGGCAAGGACAATCGCAATGTGGAGTTTTGTGGCGAGGGTTATTTCAAGGTGCATCATGACGCATCGTTGCCTTTTGTCATCAAGACTCATTCTGTAGCCACCAAGGTGCTGGGTACAGAGTTCAACTTGCGTTGTTATGACAATGAGGATGTGCATGTCACCTTGGTAAGAGGTTCAGTGGAGGTTTCCTTAAATAATAATAAGGTAAAGATAGCTCCAAACCAGGATGCTTATATCGACCATGGCAATGTGATAGTACAGAATGTGAATCCCAAGGATTTCACCAGTTGGAAGGATGGCATCTTGTATTTCGACAATGCCTCTCTTCGTACTATATTGCAGCAGTTGGGTAGGGTATATAATGTGAATGTGGTATGTCGTGACGAGCAGTTGCTCAACAAGCATTTCCACTATATGTGCAATATGAATGATAGTTTGGAGGAAGCGTTGAA
>SAMEA104315437__coassemble_1070_pt1 | contig 10480 bp, 7 predicted proteins | sample SAMEA104315437__metabat2_high_PE_027 | metagenome-assembled genome bin SAMEA104315437 (sample SAMEA104315437) | gut metagenome | biome: Monkey gut; feature: monkey-associated habitat; material: faeces | place: China | collected 2013
AGACCTCCATCAGCATCACCTGCTACGACCGCAACGGCAAGATCGTGAAGACCGTGACCTCGGATGACAAGAACGACATCGAGGACCCAGACAAGAAGGACGAGAACGCGGGCGGTGAGCAGGCTGGTGGTTCACAGACCAACCCAGGCGGCAGTTCACAGGGTGGCTCAAGCACGGGCAGTGAATCTAGCGGAAGCTCTAGCACTGATGGTCCAAAAGAGTTTGATTAATAACCTAAAAAATCTGTAAGCTATGAAGAAAAACACATGGAGCAACATCATCCAGTTTTTGATTACTGTCTTGACAGCTATCGCAACCACATTCGGCTTGAATAGTTGCATGTAACCGACCAGCAATCTTCGAAGATTCGGGGGCGTGGCATTAGCTTAAGGCTAATGGCTCGCCCCTTTTTCTGTGTGGAAAAGCCAACCCTAGTTCTTAGGACGACGCAGGTATGCACGAATGGCGAACCAGAAATATACCACCAAGATGATGTAACCGACAAAGTACAAGGTGCTGACACTGAAAATGATATAGTCGATGGCACAGACACCGGCAAGACCACCGAGATAGAGCACGCCCTCACCGATGCCCAAGCGATGCTTGACCTCATCGACGCAAGCCAAACCAAGTATCAATATCGCCCAAACGGAGGCGAGGAAGAAGCCCAATACCCTAGGCACGGCAAAGGGATTGAGCGTGGGATGGAAATAGAAATGTCGCCACATCTCAGGCATATAGGTCTGGATGGTGGCATAGAAGGCTGCGGAGAGCGACACCGTCAAGACCAAGGCGGTAGGATAAGGCGAGTCGATGTCATTGAAATGTACGATGCGGGCATTCTTCGTGCGCACCTGGCGCACCAAGTAGGCGGCACCTATCAGCACGATGACGATGAGGAAGACGAGCAAGTGAGTATTGCTGAAGGTCATGATAAACTGCGAGATGGGGTCATCGGGCACTACCTTCGGCAGCATCTTGCTCTCGTGTACCCATCCAAACTGATTCTCCTCGGTAGCCAACTGCACCCACACGGAGTCGATGGAGTCTTGCGGTATCATCCGAATGTCGGACACCACCACCAGACAGTTTTTCTTCACGGAAAAGGAATCCGTGCGAAGATGGTTGACATACTCCTCCGGCTGTTGCTTGATAAGCACCAAGGAGTCGGCGGCCACCACGAAATTATACTTATCGGTATAATGATGAGTGGAAGAAAAGGAGATGGAGTCGAGCTGCTTATCGCTATACTCCACCAATGCCGCATGCTGCTGGTGCTTGGTGGAATGGCGATGATAGCAACTGCTGAGCATCAAGCAGAAGCCCAGCAACAACAGTATTTTCAGAGAGTTTCCCAAACGAGCCACTCTCCCATTCCGTACTTCATTCCTTCTTCTCATTCAACGTTCTCCTTTTTTTTATTCAAATTGCACATTTGGGGAAGTTACAAAAGTTAAGGGAAGTTATCACTCCTTTCAGTCATTCGGGAATTGATGGGACGATAGCTTTGCATTTTTATTCGTAAAGCCGTAGTTCATTACTTGCCAAAAACCATTGTCTTTTACTTCTTAGCGAAGCGATAACTTCTTTAACCCCTAAACCGAATAAACATTCATCTGGCACTCATTGCAGGCGAACTCCAAGCGGAATCTCTTGCCATCGCCCAAACGCAGGTAGAGCGGTTCCTTCCAAGTAGGACGCTGTCCACCTCGCTTCACGCAATAGCCGAGCGAATAGCGGATGCAATGACGGCATTGCATGATGAGCGACTCGCCCTGGGCATTGGTCATGAAATGAGGATGCTCACGAGCCACCTTGTCATGCTCCCTGCCTGCCACAAACGAAGCCTCGTCGGTGGCACTCCAGGCCGTAGGCTCCTCCTTGCCAATCTCGAAGGCTGGCGAAGGTTGCTCCAAACCATGGTCCTCGTAATAAGCCTTGGCACTGAAGTTGGCAATATTATATAGGTATGGCCACTTGGCATACTCCGGTGTCCAAACGAGCTGTTGGGCATCAATCAAGTTCTCATTCACCTCTGAGAAACCATAACCATTGTTGAAGATAGTTCTTTCTACCCCGTGGTCGTTGGAAGCTTCTATGCGGTCTGCCATCTTCTCCTCCATCTTCTCGATGAGTTCACGGCGAAGAGAAGCGAGAATGCTGTTCGGGATGAAGTAGTTCTCCATGCCATCTTCCAAACGAACCTCCTTACACTCATACTTCGTTTCACCCAACTTGCTCAACTGGGCAATCATGTTCTCTCGCTGGGAACGGCGGGCAGGCTCCAAAGGAAGCTCTCGGAAGAACTCCACCGCCTTCGCCGCCCATCCATCCGACATATAAATCGGCAGGCAGAGCGTAGCCTTGACACCAGAGATAACTCCCTGCTCCGTCTTATCCATCGCTGGCTTGAGCACAATCATCACAGGGATGCGACGCTCGGCGGTAGGATGAGAGAGGATAGCCTCAAACTGGCGGTCGTTGTTGCGATAGAGTGCCATGCCCGGACGGAGATTCTCTGGCATACGGAACGGGAAGAGGCGATTTCCCATCACACGATTGACACGGAATCCCTCCAACTCGTGGTCGTCATTGATGAAACAGAGTCCGTCGCCATTGGCGAAGCTTGCCACCGTAGAGACATTGAAGGAGATGTTGCCACGTATCTCCTTCACCTTGCCCACATACTCTCCCATCGCCTTCGGTGTGTCGAAGGAAGCGATGTCGGGTTGGCGACCCTTGAGGAAGTAGTTGGTATAGCCACGATTGAAAGTCTTCTTCAGATTTGGCACGAAGGTGTAATCGACATGACCTCGGGAGGCACGGCGATACTGCTTCGGATACATCGCTACCAGCTCATCCAACGCCTGATTGTAGGCAGCCACCACATTCTTCACATAGTTGATGTCCTTCAGTCTGCCCTCTATCTTGAAGGAAGAGGCACCGGCGTCAGCCAACTCCTTGAGATGTCGAATCTGACAGAGGTCCTTGAGCGAGAGCAGGTATCGCTGGTGCTCTATCTCCTCGTCGTTGGAGTCGAGGAGGTCGAACTTCATACGGCAGAACTGGGCGCACTCACCACGGTTGGCTGAGCGACCGAAGCACTTCTCGGAAGCATAGCAAACGCCCGAATAGCTGACGCAGAGGGCACCATGCACGAAGACTTCGAGGGCAAGACCAGGATTCTTGTCAGCGACTGCCTTGATCTCCTCCAAGGAGAGTTCACGAGCCAGGACGACACGACAGAAACCCTGATTGCGAAGCCATTCCGCCTTCTCAGGGGTACGGGTATCACACTGGGTGCTGGCATGAAGTTCACGGAACCAAGCATTGTTGGCTCTGATTTCCGACAGCACGCCCATGTCCTGCAAGAGGATGGCATCGACACCTATCTTGTCGAGTTCGGCAATCATCTTCAATGTGTCTTCCAACTCATCGTCATAGATGATGGTGTTGATGGTGACGTGAACCTTCGCCTCATACTGGTGGGCGTAGTCACAAAGTTGCTTGATGTCTTCCAGCGAGTTGCCGGCGGCAGAGCGTGCCCCAAAACGAGGGGCACCGATATAGACGGCATCGGCTCCATGCTGGATGGCAGCGATACCGCACTCTAGATTCTTGGCTGGAGCCAACAATTCCAATGTTTTCATTCTCAATGCTATTTAATGTCCTCGATATTATATGGCGTCTCCTGGTAAACGTAGTAGTTGATCCAGTTGCTGTAGAAGAGGTTGGCGTGAGCACGCCAAGTGACGAGCGGCTCCTCGTTAGGGTCGTCGTGATAATAATAGTTCTTTGGCAAATCGACATCATCACGCTTGCCCATGTCACGCTTGTACTCCTTGTCGAGGGTGTTAGGCGCATACTCCAGGTGACCGGTGACGAAGAACTCACGGCCGCCACGAGCCATCACGATGCTGACACCGCTCTCAGGCGACTCGGCGAGGATATCCAAGCCCGGCACCTTCTCGATGTCCTCACGGCGCACCTCGGTATGGCGGCTGTGCGGCATATTAAAGATGTCGTCGAAGCCACGGAAGATAGGCTGCGACGGGTCGAGGGGCTTCTGCTGGAAGATGCCAAACATCTTCTTCTGGAGAGGATACTTAGGCACACCGTAGAAATGATACAGTCCTGCCTGCGCACCCCAGCAGATATAGAGCGTGGAGGTGACGTGCGTGCGAGCCCAGTCGAAGATCTCCATGATCTCAGGCCAATACTCCACATCCTCGTACTCCATCGTCTCGATAGGAGCACCCGTCACAATCATGCCGTCAAACTTCTGCTTGGAGAGTTCGGTGAAATCCTTGTAGAACATCATCATGTGCTCTATCGGCGTATTCTTAGGGGTGTGGCTCTTCAGCTTCATAAAATACACCTCCAACTGCAGAGGGGTATTGGAGAGAAGACGCACCAAGTCGGTCTCGGTGGTTATCTTGAGGGGCATCAGGTTGAGTACGACGATTTTCAAAGGTCGAATCTCCTGACTGTGCGCCCTACTCTCGTCCATCACGAAGATGTTCTCATGCTTGAGCAGCTCGATGGCTGGCAACTTATCTGGTAATCTTAATGGCATTGTACAATTCCTTTCTTTTGATTTGTGTGCAAAATTACGCATTTTCAGCGAGATACACAAAAAAAGGATGCCAAAATTGCTTTTGACATCCTTATATTCGTATTTATTCACCATTCAGACGATGCTTTTGCATCATTTGAAGACTTATCTTACCAAAGCTCCAAGCGCTCAGACTCTGGGATGAAGAGCTTGTCACCCTTCTTCACGCCAAACGCCTCATACCATGCGTTGATGTGAGGGAGCGCACCATTCACACGCCACTCGCCTGTAGAGTGAGGGTCGTTCTTCACACGGTTGCGAATCTCCTTCTCGGTGATGTTCTGTCCCCATACACCAGCATAAGCGAGGAAGAAGCGCTGCTCTGGCGTGAAGCCGTCCTTGTTCTTCAAAGGCTTCTTGGCGGTAGCGTTCTTGAAGGCATTGAAGGAAACCATCAAACCTCCGTGGTCTGCCAAGTTCTCACCGAGGGTGAAACGACCATTGGCATGAACACCAGGCAAAACCTCAATATTGCTGAAGAAGTCGGCATACTGGTCGGCACGCTTGTTGAAACCAGCAGCATCATTGGCTGTCCACCAATCCTTCATGTTTCCGTCGGCATCATACTGGCGACCCTGGTCGTCGAATCCGTGAGTCATCTCATGACCGATCACTACACCGATGGCACCATAGTTGAACGCCTCGTCAGCCTTGGCATCGAAGAATGGGTACTGGAGGATACCTGCAGGGAAACAAATCTCATTGGTCGTTGGGTTGTAATAAGCATTGACGGTCTGAGGAGTCATAAACCACTCGTCCTTATCCACTGGCTTACCAGCCTTCTCATTGATGTGCTTGTCGTGAGCGAACTTGCGGCATGCCATCACGTTCTCATAGAAGCTCTTGCTTGGGTCGATCTCCAAGTTGGTGAAATCAGTCCACTTGTTAGGATAACCGATCTTGACATAGAACTTGTCGAGTTTCTGGTGAGCGGCAGCCTTGGTGGTATCGCTCATCCAAGTCTGTGCGTCGATGCGCTGACCGAGACTGATCTGGAGATTCTTCACCAAAGTCTGCATGATCTTCTTGGAAGACTCTGGGAAGTAACGCTTGCAGTACATGCGACCGAGAGGCTCGCCCATCTGAGACTGAACCTGGTTGACGGCACGCTTCCAGAGAGGGTAATCCTCCTTGCGACCGCTCATGGTCTTGCCGAAGAAGTCGAAGTTGCACTCACGAATCTCATCGGTGAGGTAAGCAGCAGAGCTGGTGATGACATCCCACTCCATCAACGCCTTCAAGGTAGCGGCGCTCTCGGCAGCGGTAATCTTGTCAAGACCCTCCATGAAGGCTGGCTGACCGACGATCATATCCTGGATGAACTCGCTCTTGATGCCCTCGGCATTGCACATCTCCTCCAAGTGGAGATTAGGATAGCTGCTCTGGAACTCCTTGAGAGTCATCTTGTTGTAGTTCGCCTGTGGGTTGCGAAGTTCGGTAGCGCTCTTAGAGATGAGGGCGAGCATCGTCTCGTGCTGGAACACAGCCTGCGCCTTCTCCTCAGCCTGCTCTGCTGAGAAACCATAGAGCTTGAACATATCGGCGATGTACTTCTTGAAAGCCTCACGGATAGCTACGGTAGCCTCGTCGTTGTTGACATAGTAGTCTTTCTGACCGAGGGTCAAACCGCCCTGTGAGAGCTGGAAGATGTTCATGGTCACGTTCTTTTCGTCGGCACCGAAACCGCCACCGAAGCTCACGCCGTAACCCTGAGCAGCGTACTTCAACTGGATTTTCTCCAAGTCAGCCTTGCTCTTGGCAGCCTCCATCTCGTCGAGGAGAGGTTTCACAGGAGCGATACCCGCCTTGTTGCGAGACTCCATGTCGAGTGCCTGCTTGTAGAAGTCGGAGAGCTTCTGCTCGATGGTACCCTTCTTGTAGGACTTCTTCTGAAGCTCTGCGAGGATGTCGTTGATACGCTTGTTATTGTCCTCAGCCAACTGGTCGAAGCTACCGAAACGGCTGTAGGCAGCAGGGAGCGGATGGTTTTTCTGCCATCCACCTGTAGCAAACTGATAGAAGTCATCAGCTGGCTTCACTGTCTTGTCAAGGTTTTGCATGACAAGACCCGACTTGTTCTGTGCGTCAGCGCCCATAGGCATTGCCGCAATCATCATCATCGGGATAATCATTTTAATGTTCATTTTTGCTTGTAATTATTTAGTTGTTTGTATTGATTCATCGTTTGCATGAGAATTCTTCAATCTTCACTTATAAAGACAGTTCCTCCAATGCTTCGGAGAGCGTCATCCAGTTGTCGTTCTCCTCATCGAGTTTCTTCATCAGGGAAGTGTATTCGGTGACGAGTTCCATGTTGGTGGCATTCTCTGGCTTCATCAGCATCTCGTCGATTTCCTTCTTGCGTTTTTCGAGGGATGCGATGCGCTTCTCGCACTCCTGCACCGCTTTCTCCGCCTTACGAATCTTCTTCTGCTGCTCCTTGTGCTCGGCATAGCTCTGCTTGCCAGATGCCGGAATGCTTCCATTGGCTGTCGCATTGGCAGCGGATTTCGAATTACCCGAAGGAGAACCACCCGAAGAAAGACTTCCAGCAGAGCCGTTGGATTCTTCACTCGCTGCCAAAGCAGCATTGATGTTCTCGGCATTGTGTGCACGGAGGTAGTCGTAGATGCCTCCCAAGTGCTCACGCACCTTTCCACCACCAAACTCATATACCTTATCGACGAGACCATCGAGGAACTCACGGTCGTGGCTCACGATGATGGCAGTGCCGTCGAATGCCTTGATGGCTTCCTTCAGCACATCCTTCGACTGCATGTCGAGGTGGTTGGTAGGCTCATCGAGAATCAGGAGGTTGACTGGTTCTAGGAGGAGCTTGATCATCGCCAGACGACTGCGCTCGCCACCACTCAGCACCTTCACATACTTCTCTGAAGTCTCGCCACCAAACATGAATGCACCCAAGAGGTCATTGATTTTCAAGCGCATATCACCCGTTGCCACACGGTCGATGGTATCATAAATCGTGAGATTCTCATCGAGGAGCTGCGCCTGGTTCTGGGCGAAGTAACCGATCTGCACATTATGACCTATCTTCAAGGTTCCGGTGAAAGGAATCTCGCCCATGATACACTTCACGAGCGTTGACTTACCCTCACCATTCTTGCCGACGAAAGCCACCTTCTCACCTCGCTTGATGGTGAGCGTGACGTGGTCGAAGACGGTATGCTCGCCATAGTCCTTGCGCACCTCGTCGCAGATGACAGGATAGTCGCCGCTGCGGAGGCAAGGAGGGAACTTGAGGTGCATCTGCTTGTTATCGACCTCATCCACCTCGATAGGCACGATTTTCTCCAACTGTTTGATACGACTCTGCACCTGTACCGCCTTGGTTGGCTTATATCTGAATCGCTCTATAAAGTCCTTGATGTCAGCGATTTCCTTCTGTTGATTCTCGTAAGCCCTCAACTGCTGCTCACGTCTCTCCTTGCGGAGCACGAGGTACTGGTCATACTTCACCTTGTAGTCCTCCACCCTGCCGCAAGTGATTTCGAGGGTACGATTGGTTACATTATTTATAAAGGCACGGTCGTGGCTCACCAAGACAACTGCCTTGGCGCTCTGGGCGAGAAACTGCTCCAGCCACTGGATACTCTCGATGTCGAGGTGGTTGGTAGGCTCATCGAGCAAGAGTACATCAGGCTTCTGGAGCAAGATCTTCGCCAACTCGATGCGCATACGCCATCCACCAGAGAACTCCTTGGTAGGACGCTCGAAGTCGTCACGAGTGAAACCAAGGCCCGTGAGCGTACGCTCAATCTCAGCCTCATAATTCTCGCCACCCATCATCATATAGTGCTCGTGCTCCTGGGTAAACTTTTCCACCAACAGAGCGTACTCATCGCTCTCATAGTCACTGCGTTCAGCCATCTCCTGCTGCATCTTGTCGAGCTTGGCTTTCATCTCCGTATTGTGGGAGAAAGCCTTGCGAGTCTCCTCCTTCACGGTCGTGTCATCCTGTAGCTTCATCACCTGTGGCAAGTAGCCCAGCGTGGTCTCGTTGGGAATCGCCACCACGCCCGCCGTCGGCTTCTGCAATCCGCAGAGAATCTTGAGCATGGTAGATTTGCCGGCACCGTTCTTGCCCACGAGGGCGATGCGGTCACGGTCGTTGATTACGAAACTCACGTCGTGGAAGAGCGGCTTCACGCCAAATTCCACTTTCAATCCTTCAACTGATATCATTGTTTTCTAATCTTTTCTGATACAAAATCTCAACGTTTAGTCATTTCAAGCTGCAAAGTTAGCAAAAAATACCCAAACGGCGAATTTTTCGGGAGACAAACTTTGGGTTGAAGGGTGCTGAGAATCAGGAATATCACGCGATTCGGGGAATTTATTAACAGAATATCACGCATATATATAAATAAGGTGTAAAGGTTCTCAGAGACAAGAAAATAAGCAAATTTAGTTAAAAAACAATAAACATTCACCTCCATGGGCACGCAAATTAGGTGGAACGGAGAAAAATGACTAATTTTGCGCCCGATTTATATAATTTCACATAAAGTCTAACTTTATTAATTTTAATTTTTTATTTAATTTTATGTCAGATTTAAAGAACGTAAAGCCATTGGACGACTTCAATTGGGACGAGTTTGAGAATGGCACAAGCGCAAACGTCAGCAAAGAGGACCTCGAGAAGGCCTATGACGAAACCCTTAACAAGGTTACCGAGCACCAGGTGGTAGAAGGTACCGTAATCTCTGTAGATAAGAAAGAGGTTATCGTAAACATCGGCTACAAGAGCGATGGTATCATCCCAGCTTCTGAGTTCCGTTACAACCCAGATTTGAAGGTAGGTGACAAGGTTGAGGTTTATGTAGAGAACCAGGAAGATGTTAAGGGCCAGTTGGTACTCTCTCACAAGAAGGCTCGCTTGAGCAAGTCTTGGGAGCGTGTTAACGCAGCTCTCGACAACGAGGAGGTTATCCAGGGTTACATCAAGTGCCGCACTAAGGGCGGTATGATCGTTGACGTTTTCGGTATCGAAGCTTTCTTGCCAGGAAGCCAGATCGACGTTCACCCTATACGCGACTACGACGTATTCGTAGGCAAGACAATGGAGTTCAAGGTTGTAAAGATCAACCAGGAGTTCCGCAACGTAGTTGTTTCTCACAAGGCTCTCATCGAGCAGGAGTTGGAGCAGCAGCGTAAAGAAATCATCGGCAAGCTCGAGAAGGGTCAGATCCTCGAAGGTACTGTTAAGAACATCACTTCTTACGGTGTATTCGTTGACCTCGGCGGCGTAGACGGATTGATCCACATCACAGACCTCTCTTGGGGCCGCGTAAGCGATCCACACGAGGTTGTATCTCTCGACCAGAAGATCAACGTTGTTATCCTCGACTTCGATGAGGAGAAGAAGCGTATCGCTCTCGGTTTGAAGCAGTTGACTCCACACCCATGGGATGCTTTGGATGCTAACTTGAAGGTGGGTGACCACGTGAAGGGTAAGGTAGTCGTTATGGCTGACTACGGTGCATTCGTAGAGATCGCTCCTGGTGTTGAGGGCTTGATCCACGTATCTGAGATGTCTTGGAGCCAGCACTTGCGTTCTGCTCAGGACTTCATGAAGGTAGGTGACGAGGTAGAGGCTGTCATCTTGACTCTCGACCGCGCTGAGCGTAAGATGAGCTTGGGTATCAAGCAGCTGAAGGAAGACCCATGGGAGACCATCGAGGTGAAGTACCCTGTAGGTAGCAAGCACACCGCTAAGGTTCGCAACTTCACTAACTTCGGTATCTTCGTAGAGCTTGAGGAAGGTGTTGATGGTTTGATCCACATCTCTGACCTCTCTTGGACTAAGAAGGTTAAGCACCCATCTGAGTTCACTACAGTAGG
>SAMEA104315437__coassemble_1301_pt1 | contig 8984 bp, 8 predicted proteins | sample SAMEA104315437__metabat2_high_PE_027 | metagenome-assembled genome bin SAMEA104315437 (sample SAMEA104315437) | gut metagenome | biome: Monkey gut; feature: monkey-associated habitat; material: faeces | place: China | collected 2013
CGATTACAACTGGTTCGCTACCTTCGAAAACGGCAACACAACTGTTTGTGGTACCTAAGTCAATTCCAATTACTTTTCCCATAATTATATCTTTTTTTATTTTTATCGTTGTTAATAATGTGATTTATCTGATGTCCCATTTAACAAAGCGTGTGCCAAGGGGAAGGGATATGACAGTTTGGCAGACTTTTCTGATTTTTGTGACAAGATTAGCCTTCTATACCTATTATTATATAACGTCAGAAACGATTTTCTCTCTTGAAATCTTGGTATTGTCAAGGATTATCATTAATTTTGCAGCCGATATAGAGATGACACCTTATTATATATATAAAGAGTTATCCAATTATATATAAAGCGTTATCCGACATAGACAAAAATACAGTCAAACATTTATTGAATGGGAAGAAACAAATACTCAGCAGGAGAAATCAAGGAAATCGGCAAGTTGCTCCGACTAAAGAATGCAGGCAATAGATTGCAGCAGAAACTGATACGTCACGACCTTCGTGTGAAATATGAGTTCAACATCTCCGACTTCAATGAGCCGGGCAAGGCTTTCGGAGAGGAAGAACTGCAAGCTGCAGTGAAACGTGGTGCCATCCAGATACTCGATGACGCCACCATCGAGGCAATGAAAGCTAAACGTGCCAGAGACAAGGCTCGTGACGAGGCTGAAAGACAGAAGGAAGCCGTAGCCAGCGGTGAGCAGACCGACTGGAAGGAGGCGATGAAGGAATGGAACGAGTATTATAATGAATAATTATACATTGTACATTATAAATTATACACTAAATCATTATGGCTAAGATTATCATTAAGACGACAAAAGGCGACATCAAGGTGCGCCTCTACGACGAGACTCCCTTGCATCGTGACAACTTCATCAAGTTGGCGAAGGAGGGATATTTCGATGGCACACTCTTCCACCGTGTCATCAAGGACTTTATGATCCAGGGCGGCGACCCAGACAGCAAGGGTGCTCCCAAGGGCAAGATGCTCGGCACAGGTGGCCCAGACTATACCATCCCTGCCGAGTTCGTTTATCCGCAACTTTTCCACAAACGTGGTGCTTTGAGTGCAGCCCGATTGGGCGATGAAGTCAACCCTAACCGTGAGAGCAGCGGCAGCCAGTTCTATATCGTTTGGGGCAAGACCTACAAACAGAACGAGCTCAAACAGATGGAGAAACAGATGGGGATGCAAATAGAGCAAACCGTCTTCAACCAACTTACCAAGGAGCATCATGATGAAATCATGAACTTCCGCCGCAACCGTGACCATGAGGGATTGATGAAGCTACAAGACCAACTCATCGACGAGACCAAGGCGAAGTGCAAGGAGCAAGGTTATCCTAGGTTCACCGAAGAACAAGTGAAAGCTTATACCGAGACTGGTGGCACTCCTTTCCTCGACAACCAATACACCGTATTCGGCGAGGTAGAGGAAGGTTTGGACGTAGTGGAGAAGATTCAGAACTGCGAGACCTTGCGTGGCGATCGCCCAAAGGAAGACATCAGTATGGGGATTCAAGTAGTCGAGGAATAACCCCGACTACCCAATTCCCAGCTTCATATACATTATTATATAGAGTACCTCATTAAGTAGTCTAGACTATTCATTCGTATTAAATATAAAAACAAATCAAAACTAAAGATGAAAAGCAACTACATCTCAAAGGGCATCATAATGCTCTTGGCATTGGCTGGTTCTAACTACAGCTATGCCCAACAAGCCACCGTTGTGGTCAACAACCCCACCGACGCCCAACGCCAAGAATTGGTGGAAGTCAACATAAGTGACGTGAAAGCCAAATTGGCAGGCATCGCTCCCAAAAAGGGCGAGGCTTACATCGTCAAAAACAAGCGAGGGCAGCAGATTGGTTCACAGATTACCCACGATGGTAAACTCCTCATCGATGCCAGCATCCGTCCTCATGGCTCTGCCACCTACTATATCAGCATCGGCAAGCCATATCCACAGAAGGTGTGGACTACTGGAGCACTCTACAAGATGCGAAAGGATGACATCGCCTGGGAGAACGACCGTTGTGCCTACCGTGTCTATGGTCCAGCCCTCCAGCGTACCGGCGAGCGTTCCTTCGGCACCGACATTTGGGTAAAGAACACTCCCGACACCGTGGTATATGAACGCTACATCAAGGATATGCAGGGCAATATCAACGGCGACAAGGTAGATGAGAAAGTGAAGAGTGAAGAACGAAAAATGAAGAATCTCACGGGTGCGGCTCTCGAAGCGCAGAAAGCCAAGATCAAGGCATTGAAGGCTGTGTCTCGTGAGATAGATGTCACCACCTCTTTCCATCTTGACCATGGTAATGGCCTCGACCCATATCGTGTAGGAGCCACCTTGGGACTCGGCGCACCGGGCTTGATGGTGGGCAAGGATCTAGTTCTTCCTTATTGCTATAAGACCTACAAGATTCTTGACAACGGTCCACTTCGCTTCACCGTAGAACTCGCCTACAACCCATCTACCATAGGCGACCAAAAGAACGTGGTAGAGCATCGCATCATCTCGCTCGACAAGGGTAGCAACTTCAACAAGATGACCGTATGGTATGATGGACTCACCCACCCTACCGACTTCGCCACTGGCTTCCCTATCCACGAAGAGGACACGGAGACCAAGACCTTCGCCAAGGACTATGTGAGCTACGCCGACCCTACCGACAACCAGGAGGTAAACAACTCCCAAGTATATGTTGGCGTACTCTTCCCTAATGGCGTCGATAACACTTACTATCAGGTTTTCGATAAGAAGCATGATGGAGCCACAGGTCATGCTCTCGGACTGAAACTAGGCTTGAAAGACGGCGAGCGATACAGCTACCATTTCGGAGCAGCCTGGAGCAAGTATGACGTAAAGAGTTACAACGAGTGGCAACTTCGCATCAAGGAATATCTTGAGGCATTGCAAAAGCCACTTGAAGTTACTATCAAGTAAAAACATACAAGATGTGCCCTATACCTTATTATTATATATAGGGAGAGAGTTACCTAACTCATACAAAAAGAGGAGAACAAGCGTTTGCATAATCGCTTGTTCTCCTCTTTTGATTTGCGCTAGCCTGTCATTCGCCAGGCATCATCCATCTAGGTTCTTTATTTTGCCAAGTCGAAACCGACACGTACACCATCGTAGTTCTTGGTGATATTGCCGATGGTGCTGAGGGTAGAGTTGCCACTCAATGCTGTCAAGGTCTGAACCAAGGTCAAGAGTTTCTTCGACTCAAACAAGAGACTCACACCACTCGTCTTCTTGGTTGCGAAGCCAGAGATGCTGAGCAACAAGCCCTTCATCGTGATGGCGTGAGTCTTCTCATCGAAGGTATAAGTACCCTTCCAAGACTTGCCATGAATCTTTGACTCGAAAGTGCCGTCTGTATTAAACTTGAAATAAGTATTGGAGCTAGTGAAACCAGCCTTGGTATAATAAGTGCTCAATTCACTCTCTATCTTGTTGGCTGCGATATCACCACCTGCCTTAGCCAAGAGATTCTCGGATGTAAAAGCGCAACCTGGCTTATTGTATTTCCAAGTAGAAGCACAGAGGTCTGCCTGCTTGAAGGTAGAAGAGCCAATGACATTGTCCAAGATGCCATTGATGATGCTTCCAGCAGTACTGCTACTACTACTGCCACCACCAAGCAAACCACCCAATACGCCTGCTATCGTAGAACCGGTAGAGGTGGCTGAAGAAGCGGTGGAAGGAGTTGTGGATGTTGTAGAAGTGCTAGTAGATGCAGCCGTCGTAGCAGCTGTGGTCGTGCTAGACTTGGTTGTCTTAGAACTAGTTGTCTTCTTGGTTGTTGTCTTTTTAGTTGACTTCTTGGTTGTTGTCTTTTTAGTTGACTTCTTGGTTGTCTTCTTCACAGGGCAACTTGTCATCTCAGACAAAGAAGTCTCATTCATCTCAGTTGCAAAACTGCCTATTGCACCAGCGAGCACAAGGGCAGCCATTAAAAAAACTTTTTTCATACCTATCTTATATATTATTTAAAATTCGAGTGCAAATTTCGCAAAAAAATAGCAAATAGAGAAAGTTTTTTCCCTTTTTCTTGTGGAAAATCCCTATAAAGAGAGTTAAGAGTGTGAATATTCGGTTAAATCGGGATGAAGATTTGCCAATTGTTTGATGTATATCAAAAAATAGGGCAACGACCTTGCATTTTTATCGGTTTTTCTTTCATTTTCTCTGAGAATGCTCTATCTTTGCAACGTATTCAAATCACAATAGGTTTATCAAAACACAAAAGGTTATGAACGATTGTTTAGTAAAGGTTAACGAAGAGAATCAGAATCAGGCTATCAGCAGATGCCAGAGCATTCTTCGTGATCGCCGCGAGGCTCTTGCCTCTAAGGCTAAAAGCAGAAATTAAAGAGATTATCTTTTAAGAGAGATTCTCGTGTGCAGCTTTGTTTTTCTTCCAGAGGGAAGGCACTCGTATGTGGTAAATTCCATTGATAAGGAAGAAGGTTATGCTGTAAGATTATGATCTTTATCCCCCGCTCGATAGAGAGTCGAGGACATCACGAAAAAAGTCCCGCTGTAAGGAATTTCATCCTAACAGCGGGACTTTTTTGGTTCCTGAAGGCAAGTTTACATTAGCGAGAAATTTGCCAAATTCCTTGATGGTAGCTTTGGCAATTATTCCCCAATATTGCTTTGCTTTTCTTCCTCTTCCTCGTCGTCAAAGTTCCAAGTGTTAAATTGCTTGGCTTGCATATCCGTGGAGGCATCAGCACCTAGAGAAGCATTTCCGACTCCTGCGCCTTCTTCCAGGACAGAAGAGGAAAGGTTGAGCTTGATGGTCTCAGCCATGGGTGATATATATGTCCTTTTCATCTTTTTACTTTTTTATTTGATTATTATCTTCTTACCATTGATAATGTAGATACCTTTCTGGGTAGGACTTGTTACTTTTCTTCCATCCAAGGTGTAATAGGTTTTGCCACTGGTGACCTGTGATGGAGCAGTCATGTCATGGATACCTGTGGTATCGCCAAACCAGTCCAAATAAATGACGGTCTTGGCATTGGCATTGCTTGGATTCTTCAGCTGCAAGTATGCGAAGTTGCGCTTGGCATCGCCTCTTACCCATTTATAGAAACACTGTTGGGTGCCATCTATCACCTCGCCCGTCTGATTCTCATCCTTGCCCAAGTGGAAATACCTGTTGGTCAAGATGTAGTTCTGGTAGCCATCTCTCTTCGCTTTTTCAAATTCAGTCGCTTCGTCACCTGTTCCTACCAAGGCATTACTTGTGAGCTTTTCGGGAGTAGTGTTGACATCCGTGGTGAAGATAGGATGACTCTCGCCTAATTTGCCGGAAGTCTTCAAGATGACACCTTCGCCAGAAGCGGATTGGTTGTTCGGTAATTCCGTGAAATTCACAAAGGTGGCATTCGACTGATAGTCGGCAGAGACACTGTAGGCAGTGACTGCCGTTCCGTTGAGACTCGCGTTCAAGTTGTAATCTACAGGGTAGCTTTGGCTATATGTGGCATACTTGATGTAATCTTTATCTTTGTCGGCACTTCCTATAATCTTGTTGTCCTTGACGACGGCTATGCGGTATAGTTTGCAGTTCTGTACACAGAAAGTTAAGTCCTTGGCCGTATTCCCGAGTTGATAGACAGAAACGCGATTATTATTACTGTTTGTAATTGTTTTGATGCTATCGACGCCTAATGTGTTCAGATTGAACATCTCATTGCCATTGTGTTCTATGTAAACCATTGCCTTGGCAGGAACCGATTGAATGGTGACGTAATGTGTTCCACCATTGAGGAACAGATAGGTGTTACCTTTGGCTTCTGACCCATTTTCACATACTATTTGGAATCTGTTGCTATTGTTTTTCACTAAGTTGAACAGCAAGCCTTTTAGTTCTGGCAGAATAAAGGTATTGCTTGCGCCTGCTTTTATCTCTTGTCCTTGTGCAAATGGTCTGTTGTTTGGTGCTGGTGCTTTGCTACTTCCGTATGCATGGTTCTTTTCGTCAAATCCCCAATAGGTCTTATTCTCATCTACGCTTTCTTTGATTTTAGCGAAAGTGTCGGCTGAGATATTTGTGAAATCCCAGGTATAAACATCTTTTCTTTTACGAGAGTCTGAGGCCTTTTCAGACTTAGGGGTCTCGAAATAGAACTTGAAGTTTTTCTCCATTGGCTGCCCGCCATTTCCTACAATGGCGTATGTAGGAATTGTAACCTCATAGCGCATGCCATAGAATAAGTGCTGGCCAGAGTACTCAAACCACAATTTGTTTCCTTCGGCATGAATCTTATTGTAAATGTCGCTTCTTGCGCTGTAGTATTCTATAGATGTATAGCTTTCGCTACCACCCATAGGGCGACAGAAAATCAAGGCACCATCCAAAAGTTGGATGTCTTCATTGAATTTTATTTCTATCTTCTTGGGTGTAGTCGGCTGAACATCGTCCACTGGTATGGTAGATTCTGCTGCAGGGGACGTAGATTCTACTATTGGTGCGTTACCTATCACTTTGGCTGTTGTAAATACAAAGGTGTCATCGGGCAACGTTCCGTCTTCTACATCTTTAAGTTTTGCATGTTCTTTCAATGTTAAAGTATAGGTATAGTTGGAACGAAGCTGCTGACCTTCTTTGGGCGTAAATACAAGTTTGTTGCCATTTGCGATACCCGTCACAGTTTCTATGTAGTGGATCTGGCTTCCGTCTGCGCTTTTTCCCTCGAGAGTCGCTTCTACATTGTTCTCGATATTTTTATTATTTCCATCATTGTCTTTGGCAGACAAGATGATACGTGTGGTGAGAGGAGCCTCGTCCTGATTGTATGGGGTGGTCATACTCAGGTTTATACCCTTCATGGAACTAATCAAGTTCAATACAATCTGATTGTTCTTCAAGGTAGCTGTAGCATCTTTCAAGCTACCGGCAGTAATCTTGATGGAGTAATGCTTACCTGCTGTTAATGTAACTGGCACGTAAAGTCTCTTGTTGTTAATGAAGCATTCTTTAGAATCCTTGGTATATGACTTTACTGTCGTACCGCCGTATACGGTAACATTGAAGTCGGCTGTTTTCTCAAAATTTTCTTCGAAAGCAAACGCCACTTGGTTGTTGTCGAGTGTGGAAACTGTATATGGATTAGCTTCAATTATTTTATCTCCATTGTATGCTCCCAAATAGTTCAATCCCTTGGTTGAGAATGTGAAGCTGCAGTTCTTGTTGCCCGTACCCGAAGTCTCCATGATCACATTTTCAGGAATATTCAAGGTATATGTGGTAGCTGACTCCAACTGCTTGTCTTGGGGTAGTGTAAAGTTGAGTACAGTTTCACCTGCGTTCAAAGTGGCAGTTACTTCCATGGCGTTGTCTTCATCGTCAGAGGTCAATGTGGCCTTGATGGTTGTCGCCGTAGGAGTCTTGGTTCCATTGACATCGTAAGCCCACAATGCTTTATCAGAAGTCACCGTGATGGAGCTGAGGTTAGGATTGACTCCTGTTGCGTTGTTCTCAGGTGTTGTCATGGTAAGAACAGGTGCGGCATTAAGTACAGAGATTTGCGAAATCCATACTCCCCAAACTTCGTTGTAGCTCGGGTCGTCAATGGTTAGGGTGGCATTACCATCTTGAGTCACTTTGTATATTTCTATATTGTCCTTTCTTTCTTGAATAACTTTCAGGTTGGTCGTCGGAAGAATGCCTACACCCGTATAAGTAAAAATCTTTACATTCTGTCCTTCATGAAGAGAAGGAATGGTGATGGTGGCATTTCTTGGAATGGAAACGCAGTTTCCTTTTCTATCTGCGCATACGTGACCTGTGAAGCGAAGACCACGAAGTAAGTCCACATCATAACCTGTGGCAACAATAGGTTCGTGACCAGTGTTTCGCCATTCATCGTGTTCCGTGTCAGTGGTATTTGTCCAAATTTCAGGTACGAATTGGCTTTTTGAGTTTTCCCATAGGCTCTCGTCTCTGAAACTCCATGTGTAAGGGTAAGCCTGTACCGTATAATTGTCCAAGCCACCTGTTTGATAAGTGATTTCAATGGATGTGATGTAGGCTTTTTCTGTACTATTATTGGTAAGGGATACAGAATTTGCACCTTGGTCTGATGACCAGGTTTGTGTGTTGACAGGACTTGTGGGTTCGTCTAAAGTGCCGCCTGTAGTTAAGCTTTTAGTAAAGTACCCTTTATTTTTATCGGTTTCAAAATTGAATACAATTTTTGTAATCATCATTTCTGCTGATGAGCTTGAAATCGTGATGTTGGCATTTTTCGCTAGCCCAATCGTTCGTTCATGTTTAGAACCAGGGGTGTCGTTCCAACTGGCATTGTCATCGCTTGCTGCAGTGATTGTCAAAGTAATGCCTCCATTTTCAATCGTTTGGAAACTTCCTGCGGGAACGTTCAGTTGGGTTAGGTTACAATTGTTTGTCGGTGATGCGGCACCGAATGTCATCGTCTTGTCCGCCCAAGCATTGCTTCCCCAGAATACCATCAGGAGAAGCAAGCAAAAGTCAATCAATCTTTTCATTTTACTTATTACTTACATTTATATTTATAATGTTTTTTGTTTTATTTAATCATCGTTTTCTTGTTGCCTATATCTATTGAATGTGATTTATCAAAACAAAGAATGAATCTCTGTATTGCTCTCAAATGTTTTTCAGATACGGTTTGACAAGTTCATTTCATTATTATATTTTATTATTATATTGCAAAATTACTTCTTTCCATATAGATAAAGGTGCAATATTGAAATTTTATAGTGGACAATAATGAAAGTGTATCTGAATCCGATTCACAAACTACATTTTTTCTTCTCTTTTCGTGCATTTCCACCAATTTCTATTCGAAAATCCACCATGCCGATTCTTTTTTGTTGTAGTTTGTTATCACAGAAAAAATAGTTCTATCCTTAATTCCGCAACACTATAATTTAACTTTATTTATAAGTTCCTGAGC
>SAMEA104315437__coassemble_1324_pt1 | contig 8833 bp, 8 predicted proteins | sample SAMEA104315437__metabat2_high_PE_027 | metagenome-assembled genome bin SAMEA104315437 (sample SAMEA104315437) | gut metagenome | biome: Monkey gut; feature: monkey-associated habitat; material: faeces | place: China | collected 2013
CTCAAAAGCGAGTGCAAAAGTACTAACTATTTTCCATTCCACCAAATATTTCGAGGAAAAAGTTTCAAAAAAGTTGCGATTTTAACATGTATTCACATTTTGGAGCGATTAAAAGGGCAAAACTCCTTATATTATACATGCACACGCCTCCGTGGGCGTGAGCGCACACATACGCCTGTATTCATACACGCATACTATAATATGATTCATAGCCACCTGGCATCCACACATATCTGCATCCTCAGCCTTTCGACCAGAGACTCCCCTCAGTTAAAGACAGAGAACTCGATTCCGCATATCTTTTGGCGTTCGTCAAAAGAACGTTTGACGAACGTCAGAAGATGTTACGGCTGTCGTCAAAACATCTTTTGACGGTCGCCAAACAATCGTGTGGCATATATCAGCCCATCTTCAAGACGCAGTTTTTCCACCTCTTAGGCTATATCCTTCAAGCTCTTATGCCTAGGGCACACAAACACAAGGATATTGGTTCTGGCATTTGTCGAAAGCCGAGCACCACTTTCTCGCCATATTACAGTCTTTAACAGAAAGCAGTGTACACCTTTTTATTCTACTTACTGATTAACTATACACCCCATTTGCTTTCTTACTAAATCACTAGACACAATACAGAAAGTCTTACTGATTCACTTGACACAGTAACGATTCTTTACAACTGCCCTTACACCCTACATTTCCATGCACTACGCAGCCGCCGCTCCCTAACTAGGTAAAAATTCACGCCTAACTAGGGAAGAATTTTTCCCTAACTAGGAAAAAATGAAAGTGGTACTAGGCGTAGGATGATGGAAAGAGCGAAGTCTTTATAGGCATCCCACAAAATAAGTTGACAACAGAGGTATGTATAAAATGTATCATTTGCTTTACGTTATGTTTCATTTATCAGCAAATGCGTATCGTAGGCGTACTTTTGCGCTATAAATAATCTTAAAAGCGTTGGAAGTTTCCAAATAAAATAGTACTTTTGTGGTCGAGAAATCCAAATTCAGCAGTATAAGCTCTTAGTAAGACTGACAAGAATCTAAATTATTAAATATACAAAAACAATACTATTATGGTAAGTAACAACATTCCAGTAGTCAAGCTCGGTATCATCGCCGTTAGCCGTGACTGTTTCCCTATCGCTCTCTCAACTCAGCGTCGTGAGAACATCGTAAAAGAATACAAAGGTGACTTGTACAACTGCAAGACCACTGTTGAGAACGAGCAAGATATGCTCAAGGCTGTAGCCGACGTAAAGGAGCAGGGCTGTAACGCCTTGGTTGTTTTCCTCGGCAACTTCGGTCCTGAGACCCCAGAGACTTTGATTGCAAAGAACTTCGATGGTCCTGTGATGTATGTTGCAGCTGCTGAAGGCGACGGCGACATGATCAATGGTCGTGGTGACGCTTATTGCGGTATGCTCAACTGCTCTTACAACCTCGGCATGCGCCACTTGAAGGGCTATATCCCTGAGTACCCTGTAGGTACAGCAGAGGATGTTGCCAAGATGATCCAGGACTTCGTGCCAGTAGCACGTGTCATCCTCGGTTTGAAGGGCTTGAAGATCATCACATTCGGTCCACGTCCACAGGACTTCTTCGCTTGCAACGCTCCTATCAAGGGCTTGTATGAACTCGGCGTAGAGATTGAGGAGAACTCAGAGCTTGACTTGCTCGTATCTTACAAGGAGCACGAGAACGACCCACGTATTGATGGCATCTGCAAGGAGATGGCAGAAGAGATGGGCGAAGGCAAGTACTATCCTGACTTGAGCCGCCGCATGGCACAGTTTGAGTTGACATTGCTCGACTGGGCAGAGAACCACAAGGGTTCACGCCAGTATGTAGCATTCGCCGACAAGTGCTGGCCAGCCTTCCCAAGCCAGTTCGGTTTCGAGCCTTGCTATGTCAACAGCCGTTTGGTAAGCCGTGGCATCCCTGTAGCTTGCGAGGTTGATATCTATGGCGCTTTGTCTGAGTACATCGGTATGTGCGCATCTGATGATACTGTGACATTGCTCGACATCAACAACTCTGTACCTAAGTACATCTATGACGAGGACATCGTAGGCAAGTACGACTATAAGTTGACCGATACCTTCATGGGCTTCCACTGCGGTAACACTCCACAATGCAAGATGTGCGCTACCCGTGCCATCAAGTATCAGTTGATTCAGAACCGCTTGTTGGAGAACGGTGGCAAGCCAGACTTCACACGTGGTACCTTGGAGGGTGACATCGCAGCTAGCGACATCACATTCTATCGCTTGCAGTGCGACTCAGAGGGCAACCTCCGTTCTTACATCGCTGAGGGTGAGGTACTTGATGTTCCTACTCGTTCATTCGGTGGTATCGGTATCTTCGCTATCCCTGAGATGGGTCGCTTCTATCGTCACGTATTGATCCAGAAGGGTTATCCTCACCATGGTGCCGTAGCCTTCTCTCACGTAGGCAAGACCCTGTTCGAGGTGTTCAAGTATCTTGGCATCAAGGACATCGCTTACAATCAGCCTAAGAGCTTGCCTTACCCAACAGAGAATCCTTGGGCTTAAGGATTAAGCAGAAAGTGAAGAACGAAGAGTGAAGAGAGAAGAATTCTCTTGCTTTTCGGGATGATAAGATATAATAAAGCCTCGCTCCCGAAATGGAAGCGAGGCTTTATTTGGTTTGGTTGGCATGTAGGCTACCTATAGCTTGTTGCCGTAGAAATATGTACAAAAAAGTTTGGGACTTTCGAAAAATAATCGTACTTTTGTGCCAAAGTATTATAAAACAAGCAAATTCTAAGATGGCAGCATTGAAATTATACCCAGTGGGAATCCAAACATTCTCGGAGATTATCAATCGTGATCTTCGATATGTTGACAAGACGGAATATATCTATCGTATGGCGCATAGCGGTGGAAAGCATTTCTTCTTGAGTCGCCCACGTCGATTCGGCAAGTCACTCCTAGCTTCCACATTCCAGAGTTATTTCGAGGGCAAGAAGGAACTTTTCAAGGGACTTGCGATCGAGAAACTAGAGAAGGAATGGACAGAATATCCTGTGCTTCACTTCAGCATGGCTGGTGGAAAGCACATGGAGAAGGAGCAATTACAGAGATACCTTCTTTATATTTTAAAGATGAATGAGGAGAGATTTGATATCGAGAATGATGCTATCGACCCCAATATTCGATTGAGTAGTTTGATACAGACTCTTTACAAAAAAATGAGCAAACAGGTGGTCGTCCTCATTGACGAATACGATGCCCCCTTATTGGATGTTGTCCATAAGGAGGCAGAGCTTAAGGAGTTGCGTGATATGATGCGCAATTTCTATAGTCCCCTGAAAGATTGTGAGCCATATCTCCGCTTTGTATTCTTGACTGGCATTACCAAGTTCTCACAGATGAGTATCTTCAGCGAGCTGAATAATATTACGAATGTGAGCATGTTGCCCCAGTATGCTGGCATCTGTGGTATCACGATGGAAGAACTAGAGACGGAAATGTCGGCAGATGTTGATGCCTTGGGTGAGAAGTTGGGCAAGACAAGGGAAGAAACACTTGCTGCACTTCGGGAGTATTATGATGGCTATCATTTTGCAGATGTATCACCTGATATTTTCAACCCTTTCAGCCTACTCAATGCAATGACAAATGGTAACTTAGACTACTATTGGTTTGCATCAGGCACGCCTACTTACTTGATCAACATGCTCAACAAGTTCCAGGTGATGCCATCAGAGATAGGAGGGAGCGAGGCAGACAAGTCGGAGTTTGACGCACCTACCGAAAAGATGACCACCATCATGCCGTTGCTCTATCAGAGTGGCTACATCACCATCAAGGGGTATGACCCAGAGACAGAACTCTATCTGCTCGACATCCCTAACAAGGAAATCCGTGTCGGCTTGTATCGTTGCCTCTTACCTTATTATATTGGCATGAATACCGTGAAAGGTACAACGACTATCGCCAAGATGTCGGCTGCCATCCGTCACAATGACATCGACAAGGCTTTGGAGATGCTGCAAACCTATCTCGGCACCATCCCTTATTGTGACAATACTGATTACGAGGGGCATTACCAGCAGATGATGTATGTCATCTTCTCCATCTTGGACAATTACGTCGATGTGGAGGTTCGCACCCTAAAAGGGCGTGTTGACATGGTGCTCCGCACTGCCACTCATCTTTATCTTTTTGAGTTGAAACTCAACCAAAGTTCCGATGTGGCAATGAGACAAATTGACCTTAAGGAATACCCGAAACGTTTCGCCCTCTGTGGGTTGCCTATCGTGAAAATAGGCATCAACTTTGATGTGGCGACACACAATATAACAGATTGGAAAATAGAAGAATAAGTAATTATAAACGATATAACTCATAAAGAGGGTGTGTCATAAGTTAATGGTGCCCCCTCTTATTTTTCAGAACAGAATATATTTGGAAAAGCATAGGATACTCAGAGAAGATGTTTTGTGCTTTTAGTCTTTTCTCCATTATTTTTTTGCATATAAACTTTATGAATATCCATTTGCGGTCGTATTAGTCAAAAACTCTCTCAAAAAGTTGGTGGTTTGGGATGTTCTTCGTAATTTTGCATCTATTAGCTGAATTTGCGTAATTCAAATGTGAACCTAAATGATTAAATAGTATGTTATTTAAGTCAAACAGAATAAGTACTGCTGATTTTTCTTTCCTGAGAAATGTAGTGAGAATATTGCCTGCAAAGTGGAAATATTTGCATAGGCAGATTAATACCAATTGTATAGTTGGTAAAAGTAGAAGCCAACATATGGAAAATGGATATTTTACATTGATATTGGATAGGGCAAGTAATGATACTTCCAATTATAACCTACCAGAACTTATTACGTTGTCAGGCATATTGGTATGGGACAAAAAGAAGCAAGATTATTCAGAGGTGCAACTTGATATATCTTTTGGTTCTCTTATAGGCTTTTATGTTAAATCAAAGTATGAGAATTTAGACTGGACAAAGGTCGATTTAAGTCAATTCTTAGAAAATGATTATGGTAAGAATATAGATGAAAGCCGAGTTGTAGTAGATAAATATCTTGGTGATTTGAACTCAAAAGATAAAAATATGTTGGATTTAGGAGATGTCTTTTCCGTAGAAGTGAATGAGCAAATATATTATACGATAAACTCTATAGGCAATGGAGACTACGTGGCTATAGATAAAAATGGTGGAGTTTTCTTTCTAAAGCATGATCCTTTATCAGTAAAGAAAATAGCAAAAAATGTGGATGAATATTTAAAAAATGCTGTTGAGAATAATTTAAATGATTATCTATCAGGTAGTGCTTCTAATTATTTAACTAAAGTTTCCCACCCCAAAATAATGGGGTAAAAATAACAGTTTCTCGATGAAAAGTTGGGCAATCCGATTGAAAACTGCGTCCGGCCATTAGCCATCGGTAGAAAGAACTATATGTTCTGTGGAAACCATGATGCGGCTGAGGAGGCAGCCATCATGTACACTATGATGGACACCAAGACCCTCTTCCTTACTGACAGACATAGGACTACCCAACCACTTTTTGAGCTAGTCAACAACCAAAATTGAATTTGGGTGGCGCATTGACGAAGTCAGGATAGGTCATATTCGTTTCACCTGCATCAGGATGGTTCACCATCAGTTTGCTGTAGAGAAAGATGTACCAGTATGGCTGCCTAAAACAACGTTATTCCAAAATAATATTTCTTCCATCCAAAAAATAGAGTCTAAATCTATTGTTGCACGACGATATAAACGAAATATCTTTTGAATTTATTCTCATCCTCTTTGAAGCTATTTTCCTAAATAACACTCTATTAATATTGGAGGAAATTCTTATTGGACATCCACGATAAAAAAATATATACTTCTCCTCATGACCTTTTCTATTAGAACACATTTCCATCTCATACATATCTTTGACAATTTTCTTATCAATTAATGTATACACTGTTATAAGTCTGTAATTTACTGATTCGCCATTAATAAATATGAGACTATTCCTATATTTACCCAGGTAACTTGGCAGATATTTATGGTATGATATATTTCTTATTATAGAATACTCATCTATAAATTTATAATGTTTTATTGTAATCATCACATTTAATGTACTATCATTTAATTTGCAGTATGAAACAGAGCTGTTGCTATCAGGATAAACAGAATCTGGCAACTTGCTTTGAGCCTTGCAACTGCTAGCAATAAAAATTGCTATAATTGCCACTAATGTACAAATATAATATTTCATATTTTAAAAAGAATACTTATACGTTTCAACTTTTTATGTTAAAATTATTGTAAAATTACGAAGAACATCTTAAACCACCAACTTTTTGAGAGAGTTTTTGCCTAATACGCCCGAAAATGGATATTCATAAAGTTTATATGCAAAAAAATAATGGAGAAAAGACTAAAAGCACAAAACATCTTCTCTGAGTATCCTATGCTTTTCCAAATAGAAAATAAAGCCTCGCTCCCATTTCGGAAGCGAGGCTTTTTCGTGTGTATATATATAAAAACCTACTGAATATGCTAGATAGCAAAGACTTGCGCTTCTAGATATAAACTATTCTGTTTCAAAATGTGAACTATTCTGCTTCGAGATAGATGACACGAGAAGACCAATCGTTCTTCTTGCCCCTATCTACATCGTGGGTGTAAGGCATCTCCAAGCCGTGCTCCATCAGGAACTTGCCGGAGTAAGACTTGCCCTCGCAGTCGAGAGGCTTGTTGTCGATGACATCCAATTCACGTACCTTATACATCTTGTTGGCATCCAAACCAGCCATCTTCACTCTTGGAAGGTGAGCATTGTAGAAGTTGGCGAGTTTCCACCAGTAGAAGACAGCCTTGTCCTTCGCCTCGCTCACGTACATGATGGAACTCAAACCCTGGTTGTCGTAAGGAGATACCAAGCGATAGAGGTCGCCAAACTGTACCACTGGACGAATCTGCTTGTACTCGGAGATAGCCTTCTTGCAGAGAGCCTTCTCCTCATCGGTCATGTTCTTAGGCTGAATCTCCATACCCAGGCGACCGCTCATCGCCACGTCGATGCGATACTTCAAGGAAGTGGTGCGGAAGACGGTATGATTAGGAACGGCGGAGATATGACTTGCCATGGCAATGGCTGGGAAGAAGTAGCTGGTGCCATACTGCATGTAGATGCGCTGGAGGGCATCGGTGTTGTCGCTCACCCAGAACTCGTCGAAACCACGGAGACACCCCCAGTTGGCACGACCACCACCGCTGGCACAGCACTGAATGACAACATCTTTGTACTTGGCGCGGATGCGATCCATCACCTTGGCAAAACCTGCATGATATGCGATATACATGTGACTCTGGTCTGCCATCGGGAGATACTGGCTGCCATGGTTCATGATAGGCATGTTGGCATCCCACTTGATGTAAGCAATCTCAGGATACTTGGTGAGCAAGTTGTCAACTACGCTGAACACGAAGTCCTGTACCTTAGGATTGGCGAGGTCGAGCACGAGCTGCGTGCCACCACGACCCAAGACGGCATCACGTTTAGGAGCCTTGACGATCCAGTCGGGATGCTTCTCGTAGAGTTCGCTCACACTGTTGGTCATCTCTGGCTCTATCCAGATACCAAACTTCACGCCATTCTTCTTGGCATCACGGAGCAAGCCCTCGATACCATCAGGCAACTTGTTGGTATCTACCACCCAGTCGCCCAAGGCGCAGTTGTCGGTCTTGCGAGGATATTTCTTGCCAAACCATCCATCGTCCATCACGAAGAGTTCTCCACCCATCGAGTGGATGTCAGCCATCATCTGGTCCATACCCTTCTGGTTGATGTCGAAATAGACACCCTCCCAGGAGTTGAGGAGGATGTCACGCTCCTTGTCGCCATGAGCCAGGATGTACTTGCGTCCCCACTTGTGGAAGTTGCGGCTTGCACCGCTCAATCCCTCGGTAGAGTAAGTGAGTGCCAAGGCTGGGGTCTTGAAAGTCTCGCCCTTCTTCAAGTGATACTCTGAGTTCTGCTCATTGATGCCAGCGAAGAAGTAGTGATACTCGGTATCATCGGTTACGGTCTTCAACTTGTAGTTGCCGCTATAGACGATGGCTGCTCCGATGACATCGCCCGTATTCTCCTGTCCCTTGCCATTCAGCGAGAACATCACCTCGCCATGGTCGGTATGGGAGTTGCGAGTGCCATCGTTGTTGCGGATGACGAACTCGCCTGGTTGCAATTTCTCGTGAGAGAGCTGTCCCTCGTTAGCCCAAGTGCCAGAGAGATGGCTCATCCATACATCGCCACGGCGGATAGGAAGCATGGCAGAAGCGAAGGTGGTGAGGGTGACGGTACCCTTCTCGCCATTGGCGATCTCGGTCCACGCCTCGATCATATCTACATCATTATATGCACGATACTTTAAGTCCACCTTTATATTATATACAGGGTCCTTGAGGTGGATGGTGGTCACCGTGGTGTTGCCCTCGCTCTTCACCTCGCTGCCCGTAGCCACAAGGGCTGTGGAGAGGTTGCCGTCGCTATGACGCATGGCGAGCGCAGCCTCAGCAGGGGTGTTCAAGCCGTATGCAGGATAAGCATCCATTCTGCCATCCGTAGCCACCTTGAGGTTCTGCAAGTCACTGTTGTTCAACTTAGTGCCGAAATAGAGATACTGAGCAGGTTTGCCATTCTCGACATCGAGTACGAGCGACATACCCTTGGTATTCACCGATACCTGTTCTGCCATCGCTGGCATAGCGATGGTCATGAGTAAGAGAGCTAATGATTTTAACTTCATGTTGTATAGTTCAGTTATTAGTAATTATTCGTTTCC
>SAMEA104315437__coassemble_1441_pt1 | contig 8272 bp, 10 predicted proteins | sample SAMEA104315437__metabat2_high_PE_027 | metagenome-assembled genome bin SAMEA104315437 (sample SAMEA104315437) | gut metagenome | biome: Monkey gut; feature: monkey-associated habitat; material: faeces | place: China | collected 2013
AACGGTGATAAATAGTGTAAAGTTCATAAAATTGTTATAACGTTATTTGTTTAAATGCTTCTAAGCGAGTGCAAAGGTAACAAATATTTTGCAAACAAGACGTAACTTTTCGGAAAAAGTTGCAACCTTTGCCACTTTTCGTCCGTCTAAGAGACAAAATAGAGTATAAATATTTAAAATAAGAAAGGAAATAATTATGATTTTAAGTACAACTCCGACCATAGAGGGTCACCCTATTCGTGAATATCGTGGCGTGGTGACTGGTGAGACCATCATCGGCACCAACTTCGTCAAGGACTTCTTTGCCAACATCCGTGATGTCATCGGTGGCAGAAGCGGTTCCTACGAGAGCACACTCCGTGAGGCAAAGGACACCGCGCTCCGAGAGATGAGCGACCGTGCCGCCTCCCTCGGTTGCAATGCCATCGTCGGCATCGACCTAGACTACGAGACTGTAGGCAACAGCGGCAGCATGCTGATGGTGACGTGCAGCGGAACGGCGGTGATACTATAACAAATAAGTCATTCATCTCTATGGGACGAATGGCTTATTTACTCCTCAAACATTTAATTTCAGCATCAATTACATATAAATCACCATCAGCATCAATCAGTACATTTTTGGGCTTCAAGTCTGAAATTATCACATCAACATTTTGATACGTCCAATCATCATTTTGAAGAAATCCCAAAGATAACATATAGTCCTTTATTTCATTTGGGGTTGCAGGGTGAGCGTTTTCAATATAACGTTGAGCTAATAGAGGATACACAGTTCTTCCTTTGTATCCAGTGAAACCAACTAAGACGTATGTAGTCTGAGGAAAGAAACTATTATGGATCAATAATCACTTAAACAATTTATAGAAACTGCCAGTGTGAATAAGATTGTTCATTTAATAAACAATTCCAGCATTTCTGTCAACATAAGTATCATTTTCGCTGCCAGAAGGTCCAGGAGTGCCTAAACCAAACACATCGTCTATGGAATACCAGCAATTATGTTCTTCTGCATATTTTTCTATAAAGCCTTGCTCGCTGTATAAGTTACCTCCATACGTAGAGCCATCGCTAGATTTTGCTTCATTCTTTGCGCAGCTTCTATAGAGGAAGTCGGCGACTTCTTCCATTCTGCTAATTTGCGGAGCATCCTCTCCGTACTTTCTTTGTGGAACTGATTCAAATATGTCATATCCCATTCTTGTTTAAATTTATGTTGCAAATATAATACTTTTTGATTTAGCAGCAAAAAGAAACAAGCATTTTTTATACTTTAGTAACAAAATGCATGGAAGCATTTATGCAAAAACAACTCTTACGACACCTCCAACGAAAGGAGCAAACTTATATAATAATGTATAGAGCAAGCTACTATATCAAGTAAACTGCTCTATTATTCATTCTTCCGAAATTTTCCACCCTAATTTCTCCACTTGTTGAGTGAAATTTGAGAAGTTGTCACCCCATTGATTACAAACAGCGAACTTGATTCCATCGGCAGATGTCAACAAATCCTTTTCTTCAGTATAATAGCGGTTAAGATGGTCTGACCCCAACTCTGCTTTTTCCTTTATCCAAGACAATGGGCTAACCACCCCATAACTACCTTGCAAATTCTTCGGGAAGGCTCGTTCAATCTGTTCAAAAGTAAAGTCAGGATGTTCCATCTGATACTGAGTTACGGCAAGCAAAACCAACTCGCGTTTGCTATAAGGTCCTTCGCCATTAAGTTTATAGAGCGTGCGCTTAGCCGGCTTTTTGGTCATATCACTTTTGGCATAAGAACTTGACACAACATTGCCCATCTCATCTTTGATTATCAAACCGAGATTTAATTCATCAGATATTTGTCGCAATATCTCAATCTTCGTATCATTAGACATATTGGTATAGACAAACCAACCATCTATCAATTCCTGGCATTTGAAATCAACATCAGTTCTTCGATTACGACTCACAAACGGTATTCCCTTGAACAATCGCCCTCTGAAAGCTGCAACACGACGAAGCCCTATCACTTTCAGCGTAGCAATCATCGTTTCTTTAGCATTTTTACGTTGAACCATCGTTCCATCTTTGAAATAGACAGTAAAGCCCTTGCTCTCTGAACGACGTACCTTTTCAGATACGAGCATAGGATCGTCAAGCAGAGCAGGATGCCGCACTCGCATAGATGGCACACTATCTCTCTTACGAGATATTTTGACAACAACATCCCCTTCAGGTTCATAGTCGATAGAGATAGATATAGGGCTGCGTACACCTGAAAAAATCTGAGAAACAGATTGGCGTACCATAGGAGCAAACTCCTCCTGTAGGAGAGCCTCTTCTTTCTCCTTCAACAACTCTGTCGATAGAATGTCAGGAAAGCTCTCATGAAACTTATATAATTCTTCTATCTTGCTCATATTATCTTTGTTTTATTGTTCTACTTGATATGCATCATATCCTCACGAGAGAATGGAGGATTTGGATCGACAACCAACACCTCATCGTAAGTCAAATCGTAGAGATGATAAACGAGGAAGTCGATTTTGTTCTCCAAAGAGGAAGTATCAGCCTGAACTCGTTTCTGTTTCATAATTTCAAGAACCATTCCTCCTATTTTCTCTTGCGTCTTTTCAGAAGCATTCGGAATCGGGATATTGCGGATATGCTCAGGATATTATGTGATAGCATAGGAAGTACCCAGCCTACGAATAGACAGAGTACACCTATGCCATGTGTATATACACGATGGGGAGACGCCCACCGCAGTCTTCATCTGAACGCTTATTGAAATTTCCTACGTTTCGAAAGGTCAGAAGAAAACGTATAGCAAACGTCTTTCTTATTATGATAGGGCAAACCACCGATTAACGCCAGCAACTCATTGCCGACAATCCGTAGGATGACTGTACAAAAGTAATAAAAAGAATTGAGACTTGCAAGAAAATCTTTAAGTTTCTTGCAAGTCCCAACAAAATTGACTATTTAAAAAGGTCAGAGTGAGAACCAGTATCCAATAAACACAAGACCAATTCATCATTATCATAACGCCAAACCAAAATCCAATCTGGAAGAATATGACAATCATTCCACCCTTCATAATTACCATGTAAAGGATGATTCTTATATTTTTCTGGAAGCTTATCCCCTTTCATCAAAACTGCAACAACTTCCTCAAACAAAGACTTGTCGTAACCTCGTTTCATACATCTTTTATAAGATTTCTTGAAACGCCCAGACAATCGTAACTTATACATCATCAAGCCTCCAAATAATTCATCATTTCTTCCAAAGTATCAAAGTTCTTTACATCCCCCTTTTCTACATCCATCAAAGCCTTATCCAATTCCGTACATTGGGATTTGCGCAAGGTCTTTACACTATTGTCTTCACGAAGAACTTTTACGCCCTTCATGACACTCAACAGTCCTTTCAAATGCTCCAATATCGATGGACTTTCTACCTGTAATGTCAATGTTGCCATAATTATTTGTCTAAATAAAACACCGCAAAAGTAATAAAAAGAATTGGGACATGCAAGAAAAAGGACGAAAAGATTGTAATAAACGCAATAAGATACAAGTTTTCACCGATGAAAACTTGCATTTCTCATATAAAAGCCGTATCTTTAACGAAATTAAAGATTGAATCGTATGAAGGAGAAAAGATATTCTTTGCCAGAAGAGCAAAACACTGTTTTTGCCTCAGAGCCAGAACCCAACTATCACGGAAATGCTGCCATGGCACTTCCTGAGGAAGATGTGGCAGAATGGGAAGATAATTATGATGACCTTGATTGGGACAGAATCCCATTTACGGGAGGTCCTGCTAACGAGGAGGAAGCTATCGCTAGAATAAAAGCTATAGAAGAAAAGAATGAAAGAACTGGCATCAGTTATACTGAAGATGAATTTTTCGCAAAACTTTATTCAGAACGTCCATGGCTAAAATAATATCATGAGAATGAGCGACAAGCGACTCTTGCAGCAATTCAAAAGGAAGATGTGAGGACACAAAACCGCATCGAGTACATTGCGTGACATATGTCAAACGATTTGTTGGCATTCGCCAAAAGATTGTCAAGCGAACGCCAAAAGATTAAACGGCGGTCGCCAAAAGATTGCGTGGCATTTGTCAAGTGATCTACGGATTCGGATTCTCACAACATAAGGATGGGGAGTATCAGTTCGTAATTCGTACTTCTACCACCCTCGTCAGTCTGCCGTAAGATGCCTTTCTTTATCAAATCCTTGATGTCACGATTGGCCGTATCTTGCGAACCCTACAAGTTTTGCGGAGAATATGACATCTATACTCCGCAAATATCATCATATTTTTGGGAGTTGAATATATTGAGATACAAAAATATCCTTTCACTAGAAGCGGCTGATAATCAAGATTATCTTGCTAAAAGTGAAAGGACATGACTACTGTACAATCTTGAAGCGGATACGCAAGGAGTGAGAAGCCTCATCCCAATTGGTACCGAGCATCACAAACTTGCCGATCTGAGCAGTGGAGCGGACGTGCTTACCAATGCAAGGACACACATCGTAATCGCCAATGCGTACCAAGCGCAAAGTCTCACTGGCATCCTCTGGAAGACGATCGAGCTTGACATCTGCTGGGATATGGTCACGATCCACAAACTCGTAGGTCACAGGCATATCTGCCTCTATCAAGCGATTCATCTCCGCCTCTATCTCCTTCTCTTCCTGGCGACTTGGCTTATGATCGATGACGAAAGTCATCTTACTCTTCTTGCGCTCGATATGGGCATTACGACTACGCTCGCATCCAAACATGCGAACCATCAACTGGTTGAGCAAATGCTCTGCCGTATGAGCAGGTGGGAATTCCTCCTTATGGTGCTCATTCAATATGAATTCACTCTCTTCCATCTTGACATTGAATTTATAGATTCTTACTCCGTTAGCCTCGATAGATACTGGGAAGATACCGTCTTTCTTCAGTTCCACCTTGCGTCTGCCACCCGACCAAAGTTCGGTGACCGACACCTCTTCCTCCGGCAAATGCAGGAAGTCGAAGGCATGACCTGGGATGCAAACGCCCAATTCTCTTGCATCAGCAGAGAAATTGAGCACTACCAAGAGCACCTCTTCCTCTTTCTTACGAAGGAAAGCGAAGTTGGTACGTGGGTCGAAATGGTCGCTTCCCGGATTCACATACATCAAGTCGAAGGTATCACCCTCGCGAATCGCCTTCTCCCCATTGGCAAGGCGAAGCATCTGGCGATAGGTGGCTGCCAAGTACTTCTGTTCGGGAGTCAATCCATCTGTCCTTCTAGTAGAAGCTATCTTATTGACCGTCTTCGAAAGTGCATGCTGATAAGCCTGCGCCAAAGTAGCAGGACTCCAGTAATCGAAGATCGTGGTACGACCATCCACGCCACTGAATCCTTCCTTGTCCATACCTCGCTCACCAAACTCCTGTCCGCTATAGAGCATGAACGGATTCTTCTGGAAGAAGAGGCTCATGGCTGCAGCTGGCACCGCCTTCATGGCATCACCGCAGAAGAAGTCACTGGCGATACGCTGCTCATCGTGGTTCTCCAAGAAATAGAGCATGTGCTCACGGATGTCATCGACCTCTTGCCACTCATGAGTGATGCTGGATGCAGGGCGCTCGCCACGGATGACACCACGCAAGCAATCATACATACCCACCTTATCATATAGGTAATCGAAACCAGCCTTCACATAGTTGCGGTACTGACTAGTATCATATACCTCGCCAATGACAACAATCTCCGGATAACGAGATTTCAGTATCTGTGTGGCATACGACCAGAAAGCCGTAGGCACCATCTCCGCCATATCGCAGCGGAAGCCATCCACTCCCTTGCTCGCCCAATAGAGCAATATGTCCGTCATCTTACCCCATGTACTAGGCACTGGCTCGTAGTGATAGCTACGTCCACCAGCATCGCAATAGTCGATGCCATAGTTGAGTTTCACGGTCTCATACCAGTCGTTGCAACCAGGGCGGTTGTCGAAACGGTCATTACCCGTAGCCTTGGCGGGACTCTCCACGTAGGGTTCATAGATGGCAGCATCCTTCTCTGCATAAGCCTTAAACTCAGGTTTCGACTGGCGCACATCATTCAAGTCCAAGTCGCCCCAAGCATAATAGAAGTTGTTTTTAGTAGAGAAGTGCATATTCTTGTCATCATCCTCTCCGAGGTCTCTCACACCAGCAGGCTTACGGATAGAATGATACTCACGAGCCACATGATTAGGCACGAAGTCCATGATGACCTTCATGCCAGCCTTATGGGTACGCTCGATGAGTCTCTCCCACTCAGTCATACGCATACTCACGTTTTCAGCTAAGTCGGGATCGATGTCATAGTAGTCGGTGATGGCGTATGGCGAACCTGCCTTGCCCTTCACCACCTCAGCATGTTGAGTAGGGATGCCATAGAAAGAGTAGTTTGTTTGCGTAGCATGACGAATAACACCGGTGTACCAAATATGCGTGAAGCCCATATCATGAATACGAGCCAAGATGGTGTCATTGAAATAATTCAGTTTTCCACAACCGTTATCTTCTATCGTTCCGTTCTCCTTTCGGTTTGTATTCTTATTTCCAAAGAGGCGTGGAAGAACCTGATATATTAATACCTTTTCCTTCATTTAGCGGTTTACTAAGAAAATGAAACGTTTTACCCCCTGGACAACGCCCTGTCCAGAAGATAAAACGCTATATAATGTTGTTGTTTGATTAAGCAATGCCGTGAGCAGCAACAGTCTTGTCGATGCGGCCAATCATACCCTGCAAAGCCTTGCCAGGACCACACTCTGTGAAGTCATCAGCACCATCTGCAATCATAGCCTGTACTGAAGAAGTCCAACGAACCGAGCTAGTCAACTGAGCGATCAAGTTCTGCTGAATCTCAGCTGGGTCTGTATGAGGCTTACCATCTACGTTCTGGTAAACTGGGCACTTTGGAGCAGAGAAAGTAGTCTTCTCGATAGCTGCCTGAAGTTCATCCTTAGCAGGCTGCATCAATGGAGAGTGGAAAGCACCACCTACCTTCAAAGGCAAAGCACGCTTAGCACCAGCAGCCTTCAACTTCTCGCAAGCTGCGTTGATAGCGTCTGTGTTACCTGAAATAACGAGCTGACCAGGGCAGTTGTAGTTAGCAGCAACGACCACGTTGCCCTCAGAGCTAACCTCTGCGCAAATCTCCTCTACCTTCTCGTCTGGCAAACCAATAATGGCAGCCATTGTACCTGGGTTAGCCTCACAAGCCTTCTGCATAGCGTTGGCACGAGCAGCAACGAGCTTCAAGCCATCCTCGAATGCCATGGCACCAGCAGCAACCAAAGCAGAGAACTCACCGAGAGAGTGACCAGCCACCATAGCAGGCTTGAACTCATCACCCAAGCAGAGAGCAGAGATAACTGAGTGGAGGAATACAGCAGGCTGTGTTACCTTTGTCTCCTTCAACTGCTCATCAGTGCCAGCAAACATGATATCGGTAATCTTGAAGCCGAGAATCTCGTCAGCCTTATCGAAAAGTTCTTTTGCCAATGCGTTGTTGTCGTAGAGGTCCTTACCCATACCTACGAACTGAGAACCCTGACCAGGGAAAACAAATGCTTTCATTTTATTTCTTATTTTAGTTTGTTATTATTTATATTTCTTGAAGATATTGCCGTCAGCAACAGAATTCATTCAATGCCAATGAATTCGTGTGCAAAGATACAACAATTTTTCGAGAATCAAACAAGGAATATTCAAAATATATAGTTATATATTCTAAATTACCACAAAAGGAGCAGAAGCCAAACATAAAAAAATCCCAAATGCCAAGAGGCAGATGGGATTTTTATATTGTTTTGCTTTACAGTGCGAAAAAATATCGTACTTAGCGGCAGTGAGTATTACTCAGCTGCTGGAGCCCCCTCCTCAGCTGCTGGAGCAGCCTCAACTGGAGCCTCTTCTGCTGCAGGAGCAGCAATAGGAGCGTTCTCAGGAACAACGTTTACTGGAACCTTAACCTCAACCTCCTTGTGGAAGTGTACAGTAGCCTCGTATTCGCCTACCTTCTTAGCGTCCTTCATTGTGATGATCTTGCGGTCGATCTCGATGCCCTTCTTAGCGAGCTCCTCAGCAACAGTAGCAGCGTTAACTGAACCGTAGAGCTGACCAGTAGCGCTCACCTTAGCAGCGATAGTAAGAACTACGCCATTGAGAGCCTCACCCTTCTTAACAGCCTCAGCCTTGATAGCCTCAAGCTTGTGAGCCTGCTGCTTCA
>SAMEA104315437__coassemble_1510_pt1 | contig 7953 bp, 5 predicted proteins | sample SAMEA104315437__metabat2_high_PE_027 | metagenome-assembled genome bin SAMEA104315437 (sample SAMEA104315437) | gut metagenome | biome: Monkey gut; feature: monkey-associated habitat; material: faeces | place: China | collected 2013
GAGAACCTTTGCGCAATTACATTATATAAGAAATACGCCAAGGGCTTATACTATTATAATAGAAACATAGAGGTTGATTTCTATGTGCCGGATGAGGGGATAGCTGTTCAGGCGAGCTATCAGATGAGCGACGGGGAAACCATAGAGCGAGAAGTGAAAGCATTAGTAGCCTTGCATGGTTTGCATCCTCTGAAGAGAGCTATGATAATTACCTATGAGGATGAAGGGGAGATTGTGCGTGATGGACTCAGAATAGAAATAAGACCTGCATGGAAATGGGTATTGGAAGGTTTGTAGAATATAAAGAACAGAGTTTTATTCGACCATACAGATTGAAACTATTTCTATTTCAAAACATGACAGTATATACGAGGAATTATCATACAAGTTATTATATATAAGGAGATAAGAAGATGAAAGAAATATTGATAGTAAGCATCGGCAGCTTCTTCGGGGGCGGCATGAGATACTGGATTTCCAAGGTTGTCCAGTCGAGCACACTCATCGCCTTTCCTTTCGGCACGATGACAGTGAATGTATTGGGCTGCCTCATCATCGGATTCCTCACCGGCTTGAACTGGAATGGCGGGGGATGGATGTCACCTTCCACCAAACTGCTCCTCACCACGGGCTTCTGCGGCGGTTTCACCACCTTCTCCACCTTCATGAACGAGGGTTCGGCACTGATGAAAGATGAGCATTACACCTATATGATGCTCTATCTCTTCGGCAGTCTCGCCCTCGGTCTCATCGCCGTGCTCGCCGGACATCAGTTGGCAAAATGGGTATAAATGATGAAAATCACACCTTTTTCATTATTTTATATCTTCAAATAGACGGAAATAGAAATATTCTTTGTATTTTTGTGCCCATGAATTCATTAGATACCAACAACATCAAGTGGAGTGAGAACGTCATCATTGCTGATGCCGACTACATAGATAAGGTGGCTTTCAACCTTATCGTCAACTTCGAACGAATGATCAACCGACGCATCCAACCTGCCGACATGGCGCAATGGGCGGTGTGCATCGCCCTAGACGGTGGACTTCGTGAGGGTGAGCACGAGACGCAAGTGGTGCTCATCCATGACAAGCAGTCGATGGCAATGAAGAACTTCCGACCTTCCAACTACGAGAAAGACTTGAATGCCCAAGCCTTCAAGGACGAGAAACTGGGCGAGTTTGTCATCTCCTCCTACCCTACCGAAGAGAAAATGGTGGGCAAGGACGACTTCCTCATCGACGTGGCTCGTACCGTAAGCAACGCCAAGGAGGTGAAGCGAGTGATGATCATCCCCAACTCGGAGGATGGCGATGCCTACGACCGCTTGCGCGACATGCTCCGCAATGTGGATGACGAGAAGCGCATCACCCTCTTCGCGATGCAACCCCTTCCTGGCGGCAACTTCCGACAGGAAATCCTAGGCTATTCGCTGATGAATGCCCTCGGCATCTCGGCAGACGAGATTAAGTAAAAATATTATTAATTATACATTAAATAAAAAATGAGCAGAGTTTTAATGATTGGCGCAGGTGGCGTGGCTACCGTAGCAGCCTTCAAAATCGTACAGAACCAGGACGTGTTCACTGAGTTCATGATTGCCAGCCGACGCAAGGAGAAATGCGACAAGCTGGTGAAGTCTATCCACGACAAGGGATATAAGATGGACATCCAGACGGCAGAGGTTGACGCCGACGACGTGGAGCAGTTGAAGGCACTCTTCAATAGTTATCAGCCTGAGCTGGTCATCAACCTCGCATTACCATACCAAGACCTCACCATCATGGACGCTTGCTTGGCTTGTGGATGCAACTATATGGACACCGCCAACTATGAGCCTAAGGACGAGGCTCACTTCGAGTACTCTTGGCAGTGGGCATACAAGGACAAGTTTGAGAAGGCTGGTCTCTGCGCCATCCTCGGTTGTGGTTTCGACCCAGGCGTATCTGGCATCTTCACCGCATACGCTGCCAAGCATCACTTCGATGAGATTGAGGTGCTCGACATCGTCGATTGCAACGCCGGCAACCACCACAAGGCTTTCGCCACCAACTTCAACCCAGAGATCAACATCCGTGAGATTACCCAGAAGGGACTCTGGTACAAGGACGGCGAATGGATCGAGACCGACCCACTGTCTATCCACAAGCCTCTCACCTATCCTAACATCGGTCCTCGTGAGAGCTATCTGATGCACCACGAGGAGTTGGAGAGCTTGGTGAAGAACTATCCTACCATCAAGGAGGCTCGCTTCTGGATGACCTTCGGTCAGCAATACCTCACCTACCTCGACTGCATCCAAAACCTCGGCATGAGCCGCATCGACGAAATCGAATACGAGGCTCCATTGGCTGATGGTTCTGGCAAGACCGCCAAGGTGAAGATCGTACCATTGCAGTTCTTGAAGGCTGTGTTGCCTAACCCACAAGACCTCGGTGAGAACTACGACGGTGAGACTTCCATCGGTTGCCGCATCCGTGGCAAGAAGGACGGCAAGGAGCATACCTATTATGTATATAACAACTGCAAGCACCAGGAGGCTTACAACGAGACCGGTATGCAGGGCGTAAGCTATACCACCGGTGTGCCAGCCATGATCGGGGCGATGATGTTCTTGAAGGGCATCTGGAAGAAGCCGGGCGTATGGAACGTAGAGGAATTCGACCCAGACCCATTCATGGAGCAACTCAACAAGCAGGGTTTGCCTTGGCACGAGGTGTTCGACGGAGACTTGGAAATTGATTAATAATCTTGAGATGTTAAGGATTTTAAGGGAACTCCCTTCAACTCCTTCACTCCTATAACTTCATAAAAAAATGGCGAAAAAAGAAGAAATGCAAGAGGGAACTTTGAATCCCAACGAGGGCAAGTTGAAAGCCCTCCAGGCAGCCATGGCGAAAATCGAGAAAGACTTCGGCAAAGGCTCTATCATGAAATTAGGTGACGAACACATCGAGAATATAGAGGTGATTCCTACGGGTAGCATCGCCCTCGACAATGCCCTGGGCGTAGGTGGCTATCCTAAGGGACGTATCATCGAAATTTATGGTCCTGAATCATCTGGTAAGACCACCTTGGCTATCCATGCCATCGCTGAGGCACAGAAGGCTGGCGGTATCGCTGCATTCATTGATGCAGAGCACGCCTTCGACCGTTTCTATGCAGAGAAACTCGGCGTGGATGTGGATAACTTGTGGATTTCCCAGCCAGACAATGGTGAGCAGGCACTCCAGATTGCCGACCAGTTGATTAGCTCTGCTGCCGTTGACATCGTGGTCGTTGACTCTGTGGCAGCCTTGACTCCTAAGAAGGAAATTGAGGGTGACATGGGTGACAACGTGGTAGGTCTGCAGGCTCGATTGATGAGCCAGGCACTCCGCAAGCTCACTTCCACCATCAGCAAGACCAACACCACCTGTATCTTCATCAACCAGTTGCGTGAGAAGATTGGCATCATGTTTGGCAACCCTGAAACCACTACCGGTGGTAACGCCCTGAAGTTCTACGCTTCCGTGCGTCTCGACATCCGCAAGGCTTCAGCCATCAAGGATGGTGACGATGTGGTAGGCAACTTGGTAAGAGTGAAGGTGGTCAAGAACAAGGTGGCTCCTCCATTCCGCAAGGCTGAGTTTGAGATTACCTTCGGCGAGGGCATCAGCAAGATAGGCGAGATCGTGGATTTGGGTGTTGAGCACAACATCATCCAGAAGAGCGGTAGCTGGTTCAGCTATAACGGCTCCAAGCTCGGTCAAGGTCGTGATGCAGCCAAGGCTTTGCTGAAAGACAACCCTGAGTTGGCTGAGGAAATCGAGGCAAAGGTACGTGAGGCGATTGCCGAGAAAAATCAGAAGTAAAGATATACCACAATATCCATTCGATAGAATAATAAAAGAGAGGCTTGCCATACCATCTGGCAAGCCTCTCTTTTATTATTCTATTACCATTTCACATCCTACTCTTTGTAATATTCAAAGGTGTAAGGAGTCGCCTATAGGAGCGAAGGGAGATACATATAGGGGCGAAGGGACACGCTCATAGCTCCGTCGGGACCGTCGCTAGTGTCAGCTGCTCGTGCCACTCCCGTCAGCCGAGCGTCCCACGGGAGTCAGCTGCTCGTGCCACGGTAGTGGCACGCCTTACAGATGTACATTCGCATCCCCTCTGCCCGTACGTCTATCTCCCTTATGGATGTACGTCCACTCCCCCTATAGACGTACATCCATACCGACACAGATGCGGATGATGACAACACAATTAGACAAGCACGTATTAGACAATGCATAATGGGAGACAAGCGATTGTCAGACAAATGTCAGCATACAAAAGCCACCTCTGTCGTTACATATTCTTACCTTTGCATCAAAAAAAACAAGAACTATGATGAAAAGGAATCTTACATTATCATTACTCATCTTGTCTTCTCTGTGCGCTATGGCACAGAATGAGGAGAAGCACATAGCGCAAAGCGAGGAAAAGACCATTACGCAGAGTGAAGAGAAGACTGTCACTCTCGGCGAGGTAGTGGTGAAAGCTGCAAAGGTTGTCAACAAGATGGATCGAATGGAACTCTATCCCACCGAGGTGCAAAAGAAGTCATCGACCAATGGTTATGAAATACTGCAAAAGCTGTCACTGCCCAACATCAAAATCGACGCTGCATCGCATCAAGTGTCTGCCGCTGACAACAAGGGCGAAGTGCAAGTCAGAATCAACGGCATTGTCGTAAATCGACAAGAGATGCTATCGCTCGACCCGAAGAGTATCCTGAAAATCAGCTTCATCAATAATCCCGGCGTGCGCTATGGTGACAATATTGAATACGTCATCGACATCACCACTCGAAGAGCCGACAACGGTTATACCATCGGAACCGATATCACCGCTATTCTCACATCCCCACAAGGCGACGGCACAGCATACGGCAAGTGGAACAAAGGCAAGAGTGAGCTATCGCTGTCGTATGAATTCAGTGAATATAAGTTGAAAGGCATGCAAAACAAAGAACGTGCTGACTATACGCTTAACGATGGAAGCATCTACACCATCAGCCGAAACGACATTGCCACACAACGAAAGCTACTAGGGCACGACATCAAACTGACCTACAACTGGATGGACTCCACGGCTTGCGTGTTTCAGGCATCGTTGAGCGGTTCGTTCTATCGCACCCCCGGCAACTACAACATCAAGGACATTTCCGATGGCAACAAACACTACACCGCCACAAGCCGTGAGAGCGGCAATAACAGTTCGCCAGTAGCCGACCTTTACTTCTTCCGTCAACTCACCCCACGGCAGTCGATTACCGCCAATGCCGTAGGCACATACATCTCTACGAAATCCAGTAACTATTACGACGAAAGTACACCTTATCTATATGATGTCAATGGTAAATCGGCATCAATTCTTTCTGAAATCATTTACGAGAATCGCCTCAAGCCTTTCACTCTCTCCACAGGACTAAACTACCGCTTCAAACACATCAAGAACGACTACACGGGCGATGCCGCTGCTTTGACAACCATCAACAACAGCACCACATACGCCTTCGGCGAGATCAAGGGCATGATACGGGCATGGCAATATTCCCTTGGAGCAGGAGCCAGTTACATCCATTATCGCCAAGACACCCACAGCTACAACTATTGGACTTTCCGTCCTAAAGTCAACTTGGCATACGATCTCATGCAAGGTATGCAACTCAGCTACTCATTCCAGATGAACGACCGAGTATCGAGAATAGCGATGATAAACGATGCTACCATACGCAACAACAGTATGGAATGGACCGTTGGCAACCCCAATCTGAAACCAAACCGTGACCTGGAACACACGATGCAACTCGCATACAACAACGCTCGCCTTCAGACCGACTTCAATGTCTATTACAAGCATTGTATCAAGCCGAACATGGCATTGTATGAACGCACCGACGACAACCGTTTCATCTACACCCAAATCAACCAGAAGGCTATCGACGTATTGCAATCTTACGGCTATGCCAGCTATTGGATAGTACCGGAGAAACTGCAGATTACGGCATACGGAGGTCTGTATCGCTGCTTCAATTTCGGCAATGACTACACCCACTGTTACACATCGTGGTTCTATGCCGGTAACATCGTGGCATATCTCGGCAACTTCTCCATAGTGGCAGTTGCAGACAATGGCAATCGCTTTCTTGAAGGCGAAAACAAGGGATACAGTGGGGGCATCACTGCCTTGCAGGTATCCTACAAACTGCACAACTGGCAGTTCAAGTTGACCTGGATGAGTCCGTTCACACCAAGATATAAGCAATACGAATCGGAGATTCTCAACCGAAACCTCCACAAGCATGCCGTCGGTTTCGACAAAGATAGCGGCAATCGGCTCACGCTCAACATTGCTTGGCGCATCAGCCAAGGCAAGAAACGGCAGTCGGCAGAGAAGACCATCAATCTCAACGATACAGATAATGGGATTATGAAATGAGGAAAGAGATAAAAGAAAAGAGAGGCTAGCTTTTTATTGCCCTAGCCTCTCCTCATTTTCGCATATCGGAGGACGTTTCGCATACATTTGGTATCGCAAATATGTCGAAAACAATTTAATATTCCTAAGGGAAGCCAGGCATTTTTCAGCCCGGCTTCATTCCAGTCTTCACATGTATTCCTGAAGCCTTTATTTTTAGGGTGGTAAAGCTCCGATCCACCATTTGCAAAGTGAAATTTATCAACCCATTAGGATTTATTATATCATCCGGTAAGGATTCGTTTTTTAAACTGATGCAAAGATAGCTCCATATCCCTATACTTCCAAATTATCTTCCCCAATCACCCCATTTTGTAACATTCATTATATTTCTCGTGTACAAAATGCACATTTCCACTAAAAATGCACATTGATTTAACATTTCAAAGAGCATGAGAAATGAAGCAGACATATCGTAAAACGCCCATAATAACGAGAAAAGAGCATAATCGTAATCGGCATCATACCGAAAAAACAAAAATGTGCATTTTTCATTCTACTTTGAAAAATGCACATTTATCGATATAAAACTCAAAGACCTCTTTGGTGCGCTGGTCTTCGGGAAACATGGCCTATCCCTAACAAATCCTCCTCGTCCAGGATTCTCTTCATGTCTCGTTTTGCCTCCAAGCGATTATAGCTTTCGCCTTGGCACATCCAACAGCTACAAGGAGTACCTGTTGTGCGATAGACTTGCGCCCAGTGTGCCTTAGCCAAGTCAAACCAAAACTACGAAAAAAGGTGTACAACTCAAAACTCTTCGTTTCCCGTTGTACACCGATGGACGGTATTGGTTTCTTCTGTGAAAAAACCGTCGAAATTCGACGAAAATCACATACTTCCGTCGAAAATTCGTCGAAATAGTTTCAAAATCGTCGTAATTCAACAGAATTTATAGCGAAAACATCCAATTATAGAGGACACCGTCAAAAAGCAGACCGATTTAGTTGAACTTAAAATGCAAAAGATATATTATTAGGAAACAAGATAAGGTCTCTTAGAAACGAACAAGGAATATTGCAAGGCCAAGTGGCTGCATATTTAAAAATAGCCTTTTTTCTCAAGACAAAAAAAAGCACACAACCGAATCGTTTCCTTTTCAGTTGTGTGCTTTAATTATATATTAACTTAACAACTCTCTTTTGAGAGAGAGGAGCATCTATGAGAGGCTCCTCATCGGCAGGAGATATTACTTAACCTCCTCGAAGTCAGCGTCCTGAACATCCTGAGCGCCACCATTGCCGCCCTGTGCCTGCTGACCGCCCTGAGCACCCTGTGCACCAGGACCAGCCTGCTGACCGCCCTGATACATCTGCTGAGAAGCAGCCTGCATTACGGTGTTCAAGTTGTTGATGGCGCTATCGATAGCTGCAACATCACCAGCCTTGTGAGCATCCTTCAACTGCTGGAGAGCCTGCTCGATACCTGGCTTCTTGT
>SAMEA104315437__coassemble_1527_pt1 | contig 7864 bp, 7 predicted proteins | sample SAMEA104315437__metabat2_high_PE_027 | metagenome-assembled genome bin SAMEA104315437 (sample SAMEA104315437) | gut metagenome | biome: Monkey gut; feature: monkey-associated habitat; material: faeces | place: China | collected 2013
CTTATCGTGACACTGACTTCGGCTACACCATCTCATACCCTTGCATGTTCCAGCAAGAAGACAAGCAAGGGGATAAATATTTGGGGCATGCCCGCTTCGTTTATTCGGATAGTGCCAACATCATCTTGGAGAGCTATGTTACCCCCAACTATAGTCCCAATCTTCAAGCTTGCGCCGATTCTCTCGCCGAGAAGCTTCATTCTGGCAGAATCCTGATTTCGAAGAAGAAAGCAGGAAAGTCTTCATCCAAGCAAGCATCACTTCAAAACTCCTCCTTCCTCCTTGCAGGTCCTGTCTATGAGAATGGTGTTAGGATAGATGGCTACAGCCATTACGACAAGTTCATCAAGAGCGGCAAGATGCTGTTTGTCTATTCCCTCACCTACCCCGACCCTTATAAGCCCGCCATGCCTCGTCTCTTCCATCTGATAGAGGATTGGAAGGTATTGGGAGCTTACTAATTACTCAAATCTTCATTGCAAGTTACCCTTTTTAAGTGCCACATAGTATAACGTAGTATAAATATTTTTTTAAAAAAACTCTGGCTCATAAAAACTATGTACCTTTGCACACGAAATATAAAATTGGAATATAAAGAGAGTAAGGATTATGAAGAAATTTATCATTACATCAGCCTTGTGTCTCTCAGCTGTTCCCCAACTGATGGCACAGAATAATATCACAGGAAAGATTGTGGATGAAAAGGGAGCGCCTTTGGCTTATGCCAATGTAGTACTCTTGAATCGCCAGGACTCAGCATTCGTGAAGGGAGCCGTGAGCAATGAGGACGGCAGCTTCGTCATCAACTCTTCTTGCAATGGCGGCATCATCAAGGTTACTTCCATCGGATACAAGACCGTTTTTCGTGATTGTCAAGGAGAGGATGTGGGCATCATCCAGCTCAGCGAGGATGCTAAGATGCTGGGAGAAGTAGTGGTGAAATCTTCCTTGCCTAAAACCATCCTGAAGAATGGCGGCATGACTACCACGATAGTAGGCTCTATCCTCGAAAAGGCAGGAACCATGGAAAACTTACTCGACCGTATTCCTAATGTATCAGCACAAAATGGCAGCATCAAGGTGTTTGGACGTGGAGAGCCTATCATCTATATCAATGGCAGAGAGATGAGAGACAAGAGCGAACTGGATCGTCTTCATTCCGATAACATCAAGTCGGTAGAGGTCATCATGAACCCTGGTGCCCGTTATGCGGCAAACACCAAGGCAGTTATCCGCATCACCACCAAGAAGATACAAGGAGATGGCTTCGGATTTGACGCTACCACCGAGGGCGAATATGATGATAAGAAGAATTTCGGAGGTTATGGCAGACTGAACATGAACTATCGCAAGAATGGGCTGGGCTTAGGTTTATACTCTTTCGGAAAAAAACAAAATGAGCCCAACAACAAAGACTTGCAAGAACTCACCTATCTCGATAAAACTTGGAATCTAAAGAACAATATCAACCAAGTAATCGAAACGACCACCATCAATGAACGTTTGGAAGCTAACTATCAGTTGGATGAAAACAACTCCATGGGTATCAACTTCGGTTTCCTGCGCAATCCTAAAGTAACTTTGGATGGAAAAACAGTTTCCGACTTATTATCAGATAATGAGTTGACCGAAAATCTAAATGCACAAACTCATAACTTATCGCAGAAGACCAATCTCTCCAGCAACCTCTATTATGTGGGAAAAATTGGGAAGTTAGGAATAGACTTCAATGCCGACTGGTTTTGGTCTAAGGAATATATGGGCAATCATACCGATGAACTGTACCAAGAAATAGAAAATGAGAAACAACAGCAATTGGTCATGACGAACACCTCTAAGTACAATCGCCTCTATGCCACCAAGTTGGTTCTGTCCCATCCTCTTTGGGGCGGAGAATTATCTCTTGGTGGAGAATATTCCTTCACCAATCGCAATTCCCTTTATACGATTGTACCAGCCAATCTTGCTGATGACGACAAGAGTCGCATCAAGGAAGGCATGTCATCTGCTTTCATCACCTATCATCACGACTTCGGCAAACTGAATGTGGAAGCAGGATTGAGATACGAGAATGTTGACTTCAAATATTATGAGGATGGTCAATATATGGCAGAGCAAAGCAAGACGTACCAAAACTGGTTTCCATCCCTCACCCTCTCTATGCCAATTGGCAATGTAGAGATGCAATTGAGCTATGCTGCCGACATCAACCGCCCTTCCTATTGGGCATTAAGAAGCGGCACCCAGTATGACAATCGCTACACTTATGAGACAGGCAACCCATTCTTGGTATCTGAAATCGCAAGAAACTTGAGTTACGACCTTTCTTATCAATGGCTGACATTCAACTTCACTTATACCCATACGTCCGACCCTATCTATCAGACCACGGAAATGTATAAGGACAATACAGCCATCGGCATGATGAAGATCAGCAATGGTGATTCCTACGACAACATCTCCTCCTCCCTCACTTTGGAGCCAACCATTGGCATCTGGCATCCAAGCCTTTCTGCCTTATTAGAAAAGCAGTGGTTTAAGATGGAGACAAGGGAGGGCAACTATCTGGATAAGCCGATTGCCGAATTCCGCTTCGACAACACACTCGATACAAAGCTTGCAATGTTCTCTGTGATGATGAGTTATATCACCAAGGGAAACGAGAGAAACATTTATGCCTCCAAAACTATGTTCAACACCGACCTCTCTATATACAAGGGCTTCTTGCACGACCAACTTTCTTTTCAACTCTACGTATCTGATCTATTTGGCACCAATGACGACCATACCATTGGCAAGTATGGTAAGTTGAAAGAACTGGTAGATAACGAGTATTCTACAACCAAGATTTCCCTCACCGTGAGATATAAGTTCAATACGACGAGGAGCAAGTATAAGGGAACTGGTGCTGGACAAGGACAGAAGAATAGAATGTAGAAACGACCTTAGCAAAGAACAAGTTTAATTTTCTTGAAAATATCATACACTTCGGGATGATTTCCGAAGAAAAACTGTACTTTTGCAATCGTATAACAAACAAAACTGACGTTACGTCTTATAGAAAGATAAAACGCCACATAAAACAATACGATTATGGAAAAAGAAGCAAGAGATTCTTTCGAGAATCCTGAGAAAAGAGTTAGTAAACTGCCCTCAGAGTGTACCACCATCATCGTGGGGGAAGAGCAAAGTGCAGATGGTGCCAAGTACCTTTGCCGCTCCAGCGACTTCGATGCACTGATGGCTATCAACATCGAGGTGCATGAGGACACGAAGTTTGGACCAGAGGAATTTATTGCCAAGGACAGCAAGTTCCGTTGCCCTTTGCCAAAGGAGGCTTTGGGATATACAGGATTGCCTGACTATCAATTTCCTGGCGAATGGGGAAGCGCTGGATTCAACACCGCTGGTGTGGGTATGAGTTCCACCGAGACCATCTTCTCTTCCGAGAAAGCACTTGCCTTCGACCCATACGTAGAGAACGGACTAGCAGAGAATTGCACCTTTAATATTGTATTGCCATACGTTCGCTCGGCTCGTGAAGGAGCTGCACGCTTGGGCAAACTCATCGAGCAATATGGTTCGGCTGAGGGATTCGGCATCGGATTCATCGATGACAAGGAGATATGGTACTTGGAGAATGCCTGCGGCCATAAGTGGTTGGCTTGCCGTATGCCTAAGGACCAGTACTTCGTGACAGGCAACCAGAGCCGTTTCCGTGACTACGACCCAGAGGACAAGGAGAACTTCATGGCAGCACCCGACTTGATAGAGTTTGCCGAGAAGAATGGTCTCTACGACCCAAATGATGCCAAGGCTGAGAAAAACAAGCATGGCAAGGCAAAGTTTGATTTCCACGAGGCATACTCTCGTGATGAGAAACTCGACACCACCTACAACTATCCACGAGTATGGGGCTTGCAGCAGATGTTCTCGCCAGCCATCCAAAACGACGTGACCAAGAACACCTTCCCTGTATTCGCCAAGGCAGCGCACAAGATTTCGCTCACCGACCTACGCACCGCCTTCCGCTTCCATTACGACAATACCGACCACGACCCATATCTGCATGAGAATGGCAAGGAGCCTTATCGCCCGGTATCCATTTTCCGCACCACGCAGACCCATATCATCCAGGTAAGAGAGGGATTGCCTCATGCCATCGGACATATCACCTACGTGGCAATGGGCATGGGCGACCTCAGCGTCTTCCTCCCACTCTATCAAGGAGCCAAGACCTTCCCAGAGCTTTACACCCACGTGGCAAATGGCAGATGCAAGGACGATAGTGCCTACTGGCGTTTCCGCAAGGTGATGGCACTAGGCATGACCGACTACAATGCCTTCGCCCCTATCATCAAGGAGACCTACGCCAAACTAGAGGCTGAGAACGACCAGCGTCAGAAGGAGATGGAAGCAGAGTATCTGAAGCTCTACAAGGAGAGTCCGATGAAGGCACAAGACCTCTTGCAGCAGTTCTCTGACAACATTCTCAACCATGCCATCAAGGTGGCAGACGGACTTGTAGAGGAACTCTTCACCCGTCTCACAGCCAAGATTCAGAAGGAATATCTCTTCCACGGCGCATAATTGGCAGCCATCTCCTTGACCTACATCAACGCCTGTCATAGCGATGCTTGACTTGTGTCAAAAAATAGCTTTCTTTCATCATTTTGTCACGACTTTGTGACAGAGATTCAAAAAATAGGCATTACCTTTGCAGTCGAAAAAGGTAAGATTGTAATAAGGATAATGTTTAACCGGAGTTCTCAAATGGAGGCTCCACAAAAGAAAGAAAGGAAACAAATTATGATGTTAACAGTTATGATTTTCGCAGTAGTAGCAGTTATGCTTGCAGAAGCTGTGAATGTAAACAACAAGATTGAGATGGGTAAGTAATTTCCCTTCTCTGATGGTAAAAAGATTCGGGTCACACGACCCCAGTATTAACTTAATTAAAAGAAAGGATAACGATTATGAAAACAATGTTCGAAAACGCTAAGAAGGCTATCAAGGCCTTGTTTGCAAACTACATGAATGCCATGGAACTTTATGGCGAGGCTTTGAACAGAAGTCGTGGTTGTGGTTGCTATGCATAAGCAAGTAATTACGTTTATAATATAAAAAAGCGTGCAGGTCTAGATGGCTTGCACGCTTTTTTATATCTCTCCCCCAGAACATCATCTACTATACCGCCCTATCCCCTTCTGCCATAGTCAACTCATCCAAGAGTCCTTGGCAAGCATCCTCCAAAAGAGTGATAACTAACTCAAAGTCACTATAGTCGCCATAATATGGATCAGGCACCGTGGTGTATTCACGATGTGAGGTCAAGAAATCCGCCATGCGCACCACCTTGTCCTTGTCCGCCTGTGAGGAAGCCATGGAAGTGATGGCACGATAGTTTTCGTTGTCCATCACCACGATAGTATCAAATCGCTTGAAGTCGGAACGTTGGAACTGTCTAGCATGACTATCAAAACGATACCCATGCTCAGCCCCACACTTTCTCATACGGCTATCGGGCAATTGTCCCACGTGCCAGTTTCCGATACCAGCCGAGTCTATTTCAAACTCATCGCCCACCCCTGCTTTCTCCACGAGCGATTTCATGATGCCTTCGGCTGCCGGAGAGCGACAGATATTGCCGAGGCAAATAAATAATACTATATGTTTACCTTGTTTCATCATTTTCTTTTAATATAGCAAAAAATGCGTACAGATTATATCCACGTTCACCCCATCTTAAGGTACAATTTTTGCACCTCAAGATTTCGCTCTACGGCTTCAAAAGTACAAAAGAATAACGACACCACAAAATCGACATTACTTTTTTCACCTTATTTAATAATAAAAGCATGGACAGCCATCACGGCTACCCATGCCCCATTCAAATATGATCTATTCTTAAAAAAGCTAACCTAGTTGCAAGATATACCTTATTTTATATAGGCATACCTTGCAACGTATTTTTTTCTACTTCAATTTCTTGTAACCATAAACGGCACGATCGCCCAACTGCTCCTCGATACGGATGAGTTGGTTGTACTTCGCCATACGGTCGGTACGACTCATACTACCCGTCTTGATCTGACCAGAGTTGGTAGCCACGGCGATGTCGGCGATAGTTGTGTCCTCTGTCTCGCCAGAACGGTGAGAAGTGACGGTGGTATAACCGTGACGATGTGCCATCTCGATAGCATCCAAGGTCTCGGTGAGCGAACCTATCTGATTGACCTTGATGAGGATAGAGTTGGCTGCCCCCATCTTGATACCTTTCTCCAAGAACTTGACATTGGTAACGAAGAGGTCGTCACCCACCAACTGGCAACAGTCACCGATGGCAGCGGTCAACTTCACCCAGTTGTCCCAGTCGTTCTCATCCAAACCATCCTCGATAGAATCAATAGGATATTTAGTTATCAATTCTTCCAAGAACTTGATTTGCTCATCAGCAGTGAGTTTCTTGCCATTAGGATCCTTCTTCTTGCCATCCTTCAACTGGCGATAATCATAATACCACTCACCATTCTCCTGTACGGCAAACTCGCTCGCAGCACAGTCCATGGCAATCTTCACGTCCTTGCCAGGCTCATAGCCAGCGTTCTTGATAGCCTGGCAGATGCTCTCCAAAGCATCCTCGATGCCATTGAGCGCAGGAGCAAAACCACCCTCATCACCAACGGCTGTAGAGAGGCCACGGCTCTTCAAGAGTTTAGCCAAAGCATGGAACACCTCAGCACCCATACGGATAGCCTCTCTCTCAGAAGGAGCACCCACTGGGCGAATCATAAACTCCTGGAATGCGATAGGAGCATCAGAGTGAGCGCCACCATTGATGATGTTCATCATAGGAACAGGCAATGTATAGGTGTTGCAACCACCAATATAGCGATAGAGAGGTATCTGGAGATACTCAGCGGCAGCATGAGCCACAGCCAAGGAAACACCGAGGATAGCATTGGCACCGAGGTTAGACTTAGTCTTGGTACCATCGAGTTCCAACATCTTGTAGTCGATGTCACGCTGCTCCAAGGCAGACATACCGATGATGGCTGGCGCTATCACCTTATTGACGTTCTCCACAGCCTTGAGCACGCCCTTGCCAAGATAGCGATTTTTGTCGCCATCACGGAGTTCGAGAGCCTCGTTCTCACCGGTGGAAGCACCAGAAGGAACAGAAGCACGACCCACAACACCAGACTCCAATGTGATTTCAACCTCTACTGTTGGATTGCCACGTGAATCCAAGATTTCTCTTGCATGTACTTTTTCGATAATCATAATCTTAATACTTTAAATTGTTACATTTATTCTTGCAGAGCTTGCCCTGACACGAACAAACCCTCTACCTTTCGGCTGCAAAGTTACAGATTTTATTGTAATTATCCAAATGAAACGTATCGCCAATAATCGGTATTTTAGCGAAGTGTCCAAATACCGACTTTTAGGTATTAAAGCGTGCGATTCTTGTCATCCGACCATTTTCTCCCCCATTTTCCTTTGCCGTTTCAAATAATAATCGTAATTTTGCAGAGACTTAAAATATAAGCATAATAGATTACAACCAAAAATGGTTGTAATAAAAAAACAACCATTTTTGGTTGTTTTTCGGAAATCAACCCAAAAAGGTTGGTTTCTCACATACTTAATATATTGATAATGAAGATAAAAAACATAATTTTTGGAGCCTTGGTTGTGCTCCTAGTCGTAGCTTGCCAAGGTGGCAAGACGACAAGTGGCGAGGGCGGCGATACCCTCCAGATGAAATATGCAGAGTTGCTCACCATCGTGAAGCATAACGATGGAGCCTATACGGAGGCAATCATCGAAAACCCTTGGAAGAAGGGGACGACATTACACA
>SAMEA104315437__coassemble_1652_pt1 | contig 7453 bp, 9 predicted proteins | sample SAMEA104315437__metabat2_high_PE_027 | metagenome-assembled genome bin SAMEA104315437 (sample SAMEA104315437) | gut metagenome | biome: Monkey gut; feature: monkey-associated habitat; material: faeces | place: China | collected 2013
GAAAAGAGGGTTCACCATTCACCTTGGCTTCGGAAAGCCGATAAACACTGGGCTTTCGAATGGTGAACCCACCCTTCACCTGTATTCACGGGAGTAGCTTTTTGAGGTACAAATGGTGAACCCTTGGTGAAGGAAAATGGCGATGGGTGAACCCTATTTTGCATGTATGGCAACAGCCATTTGTTTTGAAACAAAGATGCGCTTTATTTTCGGGGAAGCAAAGATATTTGGCGAGTTTTTATGCTTTTCTTCCGAAAAGTTTGGTGATTTCGTTTTTTCATCGTAAATTTGCAGTGTAATAGATTTAATTAAGGAGATAATTATGACAGTAATCAGTTTGCAAGCAACACAAAATGATATTATTCGTCAAGTGCTGAATACTCAAGATATGAATCTCTTGAGCAAGATTAAGAGCCTCTTTGTGAAAAAGGAGGAAGATAATGCATGTATGATAGCGGAAAATCCTAGTATGGCAAAACAAGAAGTTCTTGCAGGTTTGGATGAGGCTTTTCATGAACTAAAGATGTATCGTGAAGGCAAATTAGAACTAAAACCTTTGGAGGAAGTATTGGATGAGTTGTAGAATTTTTACTTTCCCCTCTTTTGATAGAGAATTAAAACATTTGGCAAAGAGGTATAAGTCAATTAAAGAGGATTTGCGTTCTTTGGCAAATGAACTGAAAGAAAATCCTCGGATGGGATCTGACTTAGGGAATGGCTTGCGTAAGGTTCGCCTTTCTATAAAGTCGAAAGGAACAGGTAAGCGTGGAGGAGCTCGTGTTATTACAGTTGTTGTTTCCGATCTTGATGATAATTTGGGTTTGCTGTACATATATGATAAGTCGGATCGTGAAACCATTAAAGGAAAAGAATTGGAGGATTTGTTGAAGAAAAATGGACTTATATAATTTTTACGCTAAGTTTTAAGCGTAGTAAATCGCCAGTTACTGGATGCTCGAAGGCAGAGTAACTGGCGATTTTACTATTTTATTCTGATACTGTTCCGTAAGTTCATGTTGCCAATATGTGATAGGCATACAATAATGGCTCTTAATTTAGAAACAAAGATACGCTTTAATTTCGAGAAAGCAAAGATTTTTAGTAAGTTTTTATGCTTTTCTTTCGAAAAGTTTGGTGTTTTCATTTTTTCGCCGTAAATTTGCGAAATAATAATACAATTAAGGAGAAAATGATGGAACTAGTAAAATATAATAGTCGGGAAGAAATGATTGCTGCGTATCGCAAAGCGAAACAACGCAAGAAGGAGTGGCAGGAGCAATGCCTACAAGAATATCAGAAGTTGAAAGATTCTATTGAAGTAATGAGATCATGATAAAAATAGGAACAAGGGAGTTTGAAAGTAAGGAGGCGGCTCGTGACTTTTTTCGTCATTGGTTTAAGAAATCTAGATTACACCGTTTTGATATAGCTGAGCAGTTCAGAAAGGAAATGGAGGAAGAAGGTAAGAAGTGTTCCTCTGTTATGGTGAATGGCCGTGTTTATGAATTTACAGATAAAGAAAAAGCAGAATATGCTAAACTTAAAGAAGAAGTTGATTCTTGGGAACAGAACCATGGTGTTAAGCTATAATACGATAGTAAATCGCCAGTTACAGATAGCAACTATTCATCTGTAACTGGCGATTTACTTTATTCTTGCTTATAAACTTCGTCAATCTCCTTGGTTGTAAGAAGTGTATGGGCAATCACATATAGTATATTAGAGTAATGAACGATTTCGTGGAAATCTAACTCTGTACCTTTTCTGTCTTTTAGCCATTTTTCTGCAACTTGGTACCCACCAATGTAGTACAACCAAATTTCTTGTGGTACGTTGTCGTAATAGTTGGTATCGTTAATGTATATTCGACCATCTTTCCAATATGGTTTGACAACAATGCAACTGCCATCGCCTTTGAATGGATAGGTGCTCTTTGCATTCCAATTTTCATTTGCTTCCATTAGGTGTAGATAGCGTAAATTCATTCCAAGTTCCGACATCTTATGGAAGTATTCCGAACTAGATGGGTAAGGAATTCGAGGAAAATGGTATTTCAACTGTTCCTTAAACTTTTCTCTATAGGCTGATGAATAGAGGGTAGCATAGATGTAGTCCAAAATGTTTTCTGGTGTTGGCGTTTCGCCTCCTAGATTTTCTGTTATATGCTTCACGAAATCTTTGTTCAAATTCGGAATGATGGAGTCGCTATTATCTCCGATTTCTTGAGTGCTGGCTTTGCCTTGGTTGACACTCGTGTTTGTGTTAACGTAAAGCGGATATACATAACCGCCACCACGATAGAACACGTTTAAGTCAACAATCGTATTGGTGATAAAGCATAGATTCCATGGCATGTCACCTACAGCAATGCCGCTTTTTCCGATGATAAGACCGAGGTTCTTACTCTTGTCCTTGTGGATGAGGTGGCGCATGATATCATAGGCAGGTCTTGCAATAAATCCTTTTGATTTATTTGTAAAATATGTGTACTTCATATCGAATGGACGATACGTTGTTTCTTTGAAGCTTGTATCCTTTAGCCCAAATTCTGTTACATTTCTTTGTGCGTTGTTGACTAATGTTTCATTGCTTTCTTTCTTGATATCATATTTCTCTTTAATCTCGGATTCTGTAAGATAGGAAAAATCTTTGATAACATTATTTATTGAAGTAACGTCTTTTTGATAAGCTATGGAATCTCTTTTTGTGCATATTCCTACACCTCTCTTAATGAACGCCTCTTCTACAGAAAATCCCTTGTAAAATTCTTCTTCCATACTGCTGTCTATGGGCACCATCTGATACATAGGCTTGCTTGGCTTGATTTCTGTGAATTTAATCGATGCAATGTCGTTATTTTCCAGAAAGTTAAACTTTTCTTTGCGCTTGCCAATTATATCATGATAATAAACATTTGCGAGTGTTCTCTCCTCGTTCTTCTTTTCTTTCTTTACGAGCAGAGAAATACATACACCACTTTCTATTCCAAAGATATTCTCATCAGGAGATCCATCTGGACATATTTTGGGGGGCTTGTTGCTGCCATGAAGATTGATGATGTAAATCTCATCAAAAGACGATAATAGCTGGTAACGCATTCCACGGAAAGTTGCATAGTTTAAGTAGATGTTTGGCGTAATGAAGCCGATAATACCTTTGCCGTTATCTTCAATGTATTGCTGAGCTAATGCTATGAACTTTACATAATCATTGTTTAGCCATTTTGTATCAGCTATCTTCTTAACTTTCCCCTTTTTGATGATAATTTGTTCTGGCTCCAATTTGTATTTCTCTATAAGCAATTCAGTTTCTTTTGCTTTGTTCTTGCTTTCTCCGTTGTATGGCGGATTGCCCAACACCACCATGATTGGGCGTTGGGTTTTAATACGATTTGCTTCTTCTTGTTCTTTCGAAATCCAATATCCAGTATTACTTTCTCCTTTTATAGAGGTGCTTCTGAGAGAGTCGGTGAGACAAATATGGAATTGGTCGTCTTCTTCTGCTTTATAACCAGTATGTGACAGAACCATATCAAGTTTGATATGTGCCACTGTGTATGAAGCCATCTGAATCTCAAATCCATTGAGTCGAGGCAGCAAACAGCTATGGGCATATTTTTGCCACATAGTTTTTTGACCTTTATATTGGTCTGCCACATAGTTGATGACTTCTGCTAAGAATGTTCCAGTTCCTACGGCAGGGTCGAGTATTTGTACTTGATTCAGTTCGTATGTCTCATCTATAGTCTTATGTTGGATTGTTGTTGTGTCGGCAAGTCCTTCTTGGATATTTAGCTTGTCTTTCAATAAAAAGTCAATGGAGCGAACTATGAATCTTACAATAGGTAATGGGGTATACCATACACCGAATTTCTTTCTGTCATAGGCATTGAATGCTTTCAAGAAGTCCTCATAAAAGTGTATGAGAGGGTCGCGGTCGTTTCTAATGTCCCGTTCGAACATTTTTTGTAAGTTGGTGGCAGCAAACATTTCAACCAAATCATCAATAATCCACGAAATGCGTTCATGGATAGTATTGCCAGCTAAATCATTGAATATACCTCTTAACAGCTTATTTGTCTTAGGTATTAACTCTGCTGCTTCTGCTCTTGAAAAAGTATCGGGAGTAGAATCGTGCAATCTTGCAGCAAACAGACCATAAGTTACAGTCTGTGAGTATATTTTTGCAAATCCCTCAATATCTAAGTCTAAAATAAGGGTTTCTTTGAGGTCGTTAAAAGTTCTCATTAATAAACCTGTGGCATTGTCATTGCCATTTTGGTTGAGTATGTCTGTTAGTATAGCGCACATTAATTGGCTCTTTTTTGCCATCAGGTCTGCCAATAAGGTGGATGAACGAATAGGCTGGATGCTATTGCCAATATAGGAACGTAGGAAGGAGCATAATTTAGTTGCTTCTTCCATATTAGGAACAATCGTGTAGTCTTGGCACTGGGCTATTCGTATGTCACAGATAGGAGAGTCATTTCCACTTTCATAAAACAGAAAACGGAGATAATCAGTGAATACCGCATGATTCATCGCTTTTTTGTAGCGGTCGAATTGTTCTTGATTACGACCTTTGCCTTCCAGGTCGCTTTTATTAATGTCCTTGGTTTCTATGGCAGCAACGGTTACATTGTCTTTCTTTCTGACAATGGATATGTCGGGCTTTCCGCAACTCATATTCCGTGGCTCATTAATGGCATGGTAATTGGGTTGTAAAAGTCCATTTAATAGGTTCTCCAATGCCGAGCGATAGCTGTATTCACTGGCGTCATGAGTACTATAAATCATATTGATGGATTTGAAGTACTCATTTAGGAGATATTCAATGTTTAGATTCTTTGGCATGTTGGTAGGAGCTTTAAATCTGTTACTGAAATCTGTTAGTTATCTCAAAAGTTCATTCGAGGGTACAAAAAGAGCGTACCCTCAGCCTTATCGTATTCCTACACAAGGCTGCTCCTACCACAGATGGCCCATAACACGAAAATACGAAAGGAGAGGATACGCCATATTTTGGCGCATCCATTCTCACTATCCGTTCGTGTTATAGAATTTTGCTTTGGTAGGAGCTATTCTGTGCAGAACTTCCAGTCGAATCGATACGAATCTAATCGTTAACCCACGAAAATATAGCAGGCTTGGCTTTCGCCCCAGCCTAACTACAAGGCGATGCTTTAAGCAACGCCATGGCACTACTGCTTTAGTACAGCAATTATGCTTTAGCAAAGCCATCAAGCGTTGTACAGCAATAATGCCTTTGCAAAGCATTTGCAAACGAGCGCAATGAAAGCATGCTTTCAAATTGCCGAGTGCAGCTAATGCTTCTGCAAAAGTACAAATTATTTCTGATATCCCCAAAAGTTTCCCCTCTTTTTCTTTGCGTTTTCAATATAAAAGCGTAACTTTGCGGCGTTAGAACTAAAAATGGAGAAAATAATGGCAAAGAAATATAAATATAATATGGATGATCAAGTTGGTATGGCGCAAGAGCCTATGCCAACTTATGGTGCTGCCTTGGCAGAGCCAGAGGTTGAAGTGGAGGATTATCCTATGGGACTTGGTGCCTCTCTTGCCGAAGTTAGACAAACTGTATTGGAGGCAAAAGAGCATGAGGATGACCCAAATTACTGGATTTCATGGGAAGAAATAGATGAGGAATTTCGTAATAGATATCCAGGATGGAAGTAAAATCAACCAGACAATTTCGCAAAAGACTTGCAGATACTTTGGACTATGCAAGTATAAACTTTGGGCAAAAGACTGTTCGTAATTGGCAAGTTTGCCTGAAGAAAATGCTTAATGCGTTAAGAAGTAATCCGGAAAGGTATCCTTTTGCGTTGGAAATTCGTGATGTTCAACCGAATGCTCATGGGGTGATTATGATGAAAAACTTCAAGGTTATTTTTGTCTATAACCCAAGAAAGCAAATTGTGTACCTTGCTGATATTTGGGATATGCGACAAGATCCTAATGTCTTAAGAAATAGTTGGAAAATAATACAGATATGAAAAAGAATAAAATAGAGTATAGTGATATGCCGTGCTCGCATTCTGTAGAAGAAGTACGCCTAACTGTACAGGAGGCAATGGAGCATGATAATGATCCTGATTATTGGACAACATGGGAAGCAATGGAATCTCGTTTGCGCAATAAATATCCAGAGTGGAAATAATTGTAACAAACAAGTTAGGAATATTATGAATTTAAGTATCGTTTCTGCTAAATATGTTGCCCCTTTAAAGGTAGAGTTGCATTTCAGTGATTCTACGATTAAGACCGTTGATGTTGGCGCTTTTATCAAGAAGCATCCTCATCCTCTGTACAATTCTTATTTGAATGAGAATAAGTTTAAGAAATTCAAGATAGAGTTTGGTAATATAGTATGGGGCAAAAACTGGGATTTGATATTCCCTGTTGATTGTCTATATGCTGGAACTTGTGAATGATAATGGAAGAGCTGAAGGGGAGGCATCCTTTCAACTTTTCCATTTTCTTTTTAGTTTCGCAACCTCTCTTGATCCTGTGTCAAAATAAAGTCGTAATAGTATTTGTAGCTATGTCGGTAGGTGCCTTTGCAGCCCTAGTACCACTTTCATTTTTCCCTAACTAGGAAAAAATTCTTCCCTAGTTAGGCGTGAATTTTTACCTAGTTAGGGAGCGTCGGCTCTCTAGTGGATGGAAAAGTGGGTTTGTGGGGAGGATGTAAAGAATTATTGGCGTGTCAAGCGAATCAGTAATACTTTCCTTGTTGTGTATAGTGTTTCAGTAAGAAAGCAAATGGATTGTGAATGCATGGACGTATGCGTTTGTCAGCAAGGATGCCTAGGAGCATCGGCGTGGACGTACGACCATAGGGGGAGACGACGTGCGTCCATAAGGGGTATGGTCGTACAAGCATAGGGGATGCGGATTCGAATCCGTAAGGCGTGCCACTCCCGTGGCACGAGCAGCTGACGGGAGTGGGACAGTCGTTCCACGGGAGTGGCACGATCAGCTGACGGGAGCGGCGGTCCCGACGAAGCATAGTCTCGCTCCCGTCGTTGCTATTTGAGTTTTCATTCTTGCTTATCTATCTTTTCCTCCCATGTTATTTCTCGATGCCATCGTTGTTGTTTGCCTTTTCTTTTGGTGTTATTCCATTTTGCTTATTTGCTTTTCTTTTAGGAGCGAGAAAGCAAGACATTATTTTATTTGCGCCTGCGTATGTGCCCGCTCACGCATACTTGAGCGTGCGCATATATATAATAATGAGCGGTGTCGATTATTGCTCACGAAAGTGTGAATGCTTGTTAAAATCACAACTTTTTTGAAACTTTTCTCTTGAAATATTTGGTGGAATGGAAAATAGTTAGTACTTTTGCACTCGCTTTTGAGAAATACACTTTCTCTTAGCAACAAAAGAAAGAGTTCTTTGAAAGATTTTACATAAACAGACAAGTAGTACA
>SAMEA104315437__coassemble_1748_pt1 | contig 7160 bp, 7 predicted proteins | sample SAMEA104315437__metabat2_high_PE_027 | metagenome-assembled genome bin SAMEA104315437 (sample SAMEA104315437) | gut metagenome | biome: Monkey gut; feature: monkey-associated habitat; material: faeces | place: China | collected 2013
CCCTCGTAGCCCCGCAAAGTGTGGCAGCTGGCACGACCTTTATCACCTGCACCTTCACTAACGGCAAGACCTTAGTTTATAAGATGAAGAATGCTACCGACTGGCAGGCGGGCGGTGAATATACCTACACCGTCTCCCTCGCTGCGGCAAAAAATCTGGGCTATACCATAGAGAGCGACGGCAGCTACACCGTGACCTCCGCCGATGGTCTGATGAATATAGCCAAATTAGTGAACGGAGGTAAGACCGACATTAACATTACCCTCACCGCCGACATTGACCTCACAGGCAAAAACTGGACGCCGATAGGCACAAGTTTCAGCAACAAATACACCGGCACCTTCGACGGTGGCGGTCATACCATCAAGGGGCTGACCGTTACGACAAATGACCAATTTGTGGGTCTGTTCGGCTCTATCGGTTATGCCGGTACGGTGAAGAACGTGATGATGGAGGACGTACAGATAACAAGCAATCGCAGTTCGGGCTTTGCCGGCGGTGTGGCAGGATATAGCGATGGCACCATTGAAAACTGCTCGGTGTCGGGCAGCGTCAGCGGCACGGTGTACGTCGGCGGTGTAGTGGGTGCTCAATGGGAAGGTTCCATCACCGGATGCAGTTCCTCGGCCACAGTGAAGGGAATGGTCCATGTCGGCGGCGTGGTAGGTCAGACGAATGGGGGTGCCACCCTGACCGCTTGCTATGCCACGGGCAACGTGACCTTAGAAATAGACCCCAGAAAGAATATCGCTGGCGGCAGTCTGGTGGGATTCAACGGAGGAAACGGCGTTCGTGCCTGCTATGCCACGGGCAACGTAACCAGTACAGGTAGTAGCACCGGCAATGTGCATATCGGCGGCTTTTTGGGAGATAACTACACCACCGTGACCGCCTGCTATTGGAAGAACAATCATGAACAAGGTATCGGCTACAAAAAGGCAGGCACCGTCACCGAAGTCACGAAGGTGGACGGCACTTACGTTACCTGGCAGAAAGCCGTTGATGCCATGAACCGCGCCTTGCAGAACGCAGGCTCAGAGTGGCGTTACGAACTTAAAGGAGCATTGCCTACCTTGAAGAAGCAGTAAGCCGTGAGGGTGTGTCAAAACACCCAATATGGAAATATTAAACTCGTTGTGGGTCCATTGATGGATGCGCAACGAGTTTTTCATTTTTCTGCAAGGCAGAAATAAGGTTCATGAGTATGCATATAACTAAGGGCTGTTAGGGCTTCGAGGTTATCACCCTCGATAAGGATATGGTTAGGAGCCTCAGCATCATCAGGGCGCACTTGTGCCGTGCATATAAACACGTATAGTAGATGTCCACCGCCATCCAAGGAATGACGCTACAAAAGCAACGAAAAGATTTGGTATTAGCAAATAATCAGAAGATTTTCTGCTAAATATTTGGCTTTATCAAGAAAAAAAGCGTAGCTTTGCAACACAATTATGTAAACCATAAAAGTATTTGTCATGAAAGAAAACAGATATATATTACCAGAAGATAAGAGTTGTAACATGGTTTCAGAACCATTAATTGCAACATCTCAGCTATCTGACCTAAAGACTCAGGTGGTAGAACGTGTAATGAATATTCAAAACACAGAAACATTGCAATCGTTGATTGTTTACATTGACCAAAACGTATTATTGCCTAAAACAGACAATTTTGAAGAAGAATGGAAACGTTCTATTTCTATAGAAGAATTCCGAACACGTTGCAAATCTAAATTAAAGGCAATGTATGATGGAAAACAATAATATACAGAGCGGATGGGAACGTACATCCGAAGGGCGTGCCACTACCGTGGGACGAGCAGCTGACTCCCGTGGGACGCTCGTTCCACTGCAGTGGCACGCTCGGCTCACTCCAGCTCATTGGCTGGAATCAACTCGCCCTCATGGTAAGTCTTCTTATACTCCTCCCCATTCTCATCCTTATGATGGCGTACTCGCAACTTCGGACGGATGGTGCAGATGTCACCGATAGGTCCTGTAGCTCTTGGCATAATCTTATAGTTTAAAGTTTGACATACGTAAAGTTCTCGACGTCCACATAGCCTCCCTTGCTCTTGGTAGCGTAATTGTAGATGCCAAAGCGAGTGCCCATGAAGAATCGCCTATAGTCGAATATCATTTTGAAGTCACGGATGACCTTCACCCAGTTCTTGCCATCCACACTATAAGATAAGGTGGCAAGATCTTGATGAAGACGGAAATCACAACTCATCTTGAGATAGACCACCTTCGACTTCAATGGCTGGCGATACATTTCCTCTCGCTTCACATCTGTCACCACCTTGTGCTCTTCCGACAAGGCGACACTCTCCGTGCTACCCACGATGAACGATTTCTTGCCTTCCTTTACGATGGAGAGCAAAGCCGCATCGCCTTGGAAGGCAGCCAGACCAGCCACATCACCATCCTTCATCTTGCTCACATCCATCTTGACGATTCCCTCGCAAGCAGGTCCTTCCACACGATTGGTCAAAGTATTGGGAGCCATGAAGAGATTCTCTGCGATGCGAGAAGTCTTGAGGCGAAGGCAACCCTTGCGCTCTGTCAGCGACCAAGCCTCATCTACCGGATTATGATTCCATTGCCATTGCAAGTCAAGCTTAGGACGAGAGAAATCATCGCTATACACCACTCCCTTGCCGTCATACCCCAAAACAGGCTTGGTCATCGTGAGCGGCACATTTCCATTCTCATCCCCTAGCATAGGCCATCCATCCTTCCAAGTGCATGGCTCCAAGGTGAGCACTCGTCCCACTCCCCCTCTGTCCTGGAAGATGATGCCATACCATTTGCCGTCAGGAGCATCGACGATGGTACCTTGTCCGACACCGCCATAGCCAGCGAACTCGGTCTCCAAGATGACCTTCTTCTCATAAGCTCCCCGGATATGATCGGCACGATAACAGACCTCACGGCGAGGATGTCCCCCCGTCCACGAAATCATCAAGAGGTAGTACTTGCCATCATGCTTGATCATGCGAGAACCCTCCAACAAGTTTTTCTCCTCGGCATCTCGCTCAAAGAGGCGACAATGGCTACCTTCCACCACTGCCGTCAAGTCGGAATTGAGTTGCACCATCTCTCCTGTGGCATAGACGACATACACCTTGTCATCATCATCAAAGAAGAGAGAGGCATCGTGGAAGTGAGGCAGACGGCTATGGACAGTCCACTCTCCCTCGATGTCGTCAGCCGTGCAGATATAGGTTTCGCCACCGGGATTGTCGTTTGGAGCAAAGAGCGCATAAAATTTGCCTCGATGATACTTCAAGGAAGTAGCCCACTGACCTCGACCATAGACCGTACCATTCTTCATGTCATACTTAGGTGAGTCGGTCAACTTCGGGAAGATATAGTTGACGGTCTCCCAGTTCACCAAATCCTTCGACTTCATGATAGGAGCGCCTGGCATCAAGTGCATCGTGGTACTCACCATATAGAAATTGTCGCCCACACGGATGACATCTGGGTCGGGAATGTCCGACCAAGCCATTGGATTCTGGAAGGTTGTCGTAGTCTGTTGGGATTTCACGATTGTTTGTTGTGCCATTCCACTTTGCGCACAGATAGGCATAGCAGAACTCATGCCACCCAACAATACGGAAGCGAATAATGTTTGTATATTCATTGTTCTTACATTATATATAATAGTTATTAGTCATATATCTTGCCCCTCCTTCCAAACGACAGGAGAGAAACGATGGTGCAAAGGTAATGAAAAAACATCGTAATTTCATTTCTTTATGTTGCAAATCAGTTATAATAAGTAAAAATGGTAAATCCTTCTGTAAAATGTCTTATCAAATATCATAAATATTGTATTATCTTTGCACCGTGAAATTAAAACGTTACGACAATGAAGAAAGTAATATTTATGATGGCTGCTGTCATGGGACTATTCTTTACCCTGACTGCTTGCGCCAAGAAAAAGGAGAATAAAAGCAATATGGAATCAAATGTAAAAGCTAACGATGCAGCCGACCTCGACTGGACAGTGAAATGATTCATAAACACTTCATAATACACAAATCATTTACTCAATAGGTACAATTTATATATAATAGAATCGCAATTCAAAAAAATAGCCTGCTCGTCCGTGAGGATAAGCAGGTTTTTTAGTAGAAGTAAAAACAAAAAAAATATGCTTTTTTCTTCCCTAGAGCTTAATTTTTCCTCAAGAATGTTCTTATAAGAGATAAAGCAAGAAACAATCTGGTTGCTCATCATAGCAACATAGGCTAAACTTGGAAAAAAAACAATAAGTAGAACATTTAAAATTATAGGAGAAATGATTATGAAACGAGTATTCAATCTTTTGGTAGTAGATGAGAGTGGCAGCATGAGCATCATTGAGCGTCAGGCGCTCCTGGGCATCAACGAAACCTTGACGACCATTCAGAAGATGCAAGCCACCCACAAGAACTTGGAGCAGCGAGTAACGCTCATCACCTTCGACAGCACCCACAAGAACCTTTTCTACGACAACGTGCCCGCCAAGAAGGCAAATCCGCTGAAGGCAAAGGATTACAATCCATGCGGAGCCACCCCACTCTATGATGCCATCGGCATGGGAATCGCCAAGATCAATGCCCAAGCCACCGAGCAAGATTCCGTTCTCGTAACCATCATCACCGATGGTGAGGAAAACTGCAGCGAGGAGTACAGTCTGAAGATGATCAAAAACCTCATCGAGAAGCTGAAAAAGCAGAACTGGACTTTTACTTTCATCGGCACCGACGACTTGAATGTGGAGAGCATCGCCTCAGATATGGGCATAGACAACCACCTCCAATTCTCCGAGGATGAGGCAGGCACCCGAGAGATGTTCGTCAGAGAGAACCGAGCCCGCGAACGCTACAACAAGTGCCGAGCCATGGACTGCGCCATGCCTATTGGCAGCTACTTTAAGGATGAAAAAGAGGAAAAGAAAGAATTGAGAAGAAAGGGGAAGCGAGAAGGATAATTCGCAAAATTAGATAATAAAAGAGCAGCAATGATTTCTTGTTGCTCTTTTATTTTGGTGTAGAGGGTTGATACAAGCCAACTTCTGTCAAGAGAAGTTATGTATTGATTTTCTCCTCAAACTGCTGATACACAGCCTTCATATCATCAGGCAGATAGCTCATCACTTTCTCCTTGATTTCTTCTGGGATTCCGAAGCGAGCCTCAGCTATAGAGCCTACAATCGCCCCTATCGTATCGCTATCGCCACCATGAGATATTGCCAAGCGAATGGCATCCTCAAAGGAAGAAGCTTTAGCGATGAGATGGAATGAGAGAGGAACTACCTCCATACAGGTCTCATCGAATACGCCTACAGGATAATCTCTGGTATCGAAATCTGGATAAGATTTATTGGCTAAATCTATAAAGCCCAGCAAATCACCTTTACCGCCATCTGCTCCACCCTTTCTGAAATGCCAAATGGCATGGGCTACAGCCATCGCCCCCTTGATACCTTCGGGATGGTTGTGAGTAGGAGCAGCTGTCTCAGCAGCTTCTTCTATTACTTTCTCTAAGTCATCAAAGAGCCAAGCCACGGGAGAAACTCGCATCGCCGAGCCATTGCCAAAGCTACCATAAGGCTGCGGATTATCAGAATAAATCCACATCGAGAATCGTCCGCCATAGCTTCCCTTTGGCGAAGGATAGCGACGACACCACTCCAGCAGACTATCCTTATATGTCTTGCCTTTCAGAATAGCATCAGCCACAGCTACCGTACAGATGCTATCGTCCGTAAAGTCGCTGCCCTCGGCAAACATCTCAAAATCATAATCTAACGTATTGTTGAACTCATACTTTGAGCCAACAATATCACCTATTATTGCTCCTAACATATCAAATTGTATAAAGCTACTGATATTGAATTCTTCACTTAACAAATCACCTCCCAAAAGCTCTCTGGCAGGCTGATGTTCTTCACCTTCTTGGCTCCCTCAAACAGTGGGGCGATGTCTTCGGGCTCAAAACCAGCGATGCCACAGCCTATTGGGGTTACGAGGAATTGCTGATCGGGATGTTGCTGGGCATAGGCGACGAAATCATTGACGTATGGACGGATGGTTTCCACGCCGCCTTGCATCGTTGGGATGGCGTAGCTCTGACCTTGAATGCCTACGCCATTGCCCAGTACGGCTCCGAAACGGAGGCGAGCTACTCTGGCGGCTCCGCCACCATGCATGCCTTGCAAATTGCTGCCAAATACAAATATCTCGTTGTCTTTCAGAGAGTCTATCCACTCTGGAGTGATTCTGTTCTTCTTCATTTCTTCCATATTAATCTTCATATCTATATTATTCATTGCTTGATGATTATACATTTCATCGTCGCCTGCAAACAACGCAGCAGAACCTGGGGCAGATGATGCTGCAGGACATGGGGCACACTCACAGCAGACATCTGCCATACCCTTACTATAAACTCCTCCCTCGTAATCCGATGCCACGAAATATCGCTTGAAGTATGGGATGATGACCTCGTGCATCATCTTGTTGGTACGCTGGGTAACGGCGGAGGCACTCATACCTAGCTGTGCGCCAACTTCCTTACCCTTGAAACCATCGATATAGAGCATCTGGAGGATGATTGAGTTCTTGCTGTCTCTGCCATAATATCTTAGGCAGATGTCTTGTATCATCTGACGAAACTCACGATTAAACTCGCTATCCACCATATCGAGATGCTTTCTCGATGATGCCTGTCGCTCCTCGAAACTCTCGAAGAGATGTTCCTTCTGCACGCCCTTCAACTTGTCGAGCAACAAGAAGCGGAAGCCATTTACCATCCAGGTCTTCAGCGTCATCGTGGGCTTGCGATCCTCTAGGGGCTTGAACTGGTGATTGAAGAGATAAAGATAGTACTCATGGGCCAGAGACATGAAGTCCATGCCAGGCTTATGGCGCAGACTGTATCGCTGGTCATAGACGCAATATGCCACTCGACAGTAGCCATAGAAGTATTCCTTCACTATCTTGCCGTCGCTATTCTTGAATCCCTCCAAGATGGCATCATCTGAGAGTTGCGACATGTCATTTACTGTTGTCATTCTCATTTCTTTTTTAAGTTTTTGTTTTTAACCATCTGCTTGAAATCTCACGTTCTATCTCCTTAAAAGAAATAAAAGTAGAAAAATGAAGC
>SAMEA104315437__coassemble_2212_pt1 | contig 6033 bp, 4 predicted proteins | sample SAMEA104315437__metabat2_high_PE_027 | metagenome-assembled genome bin SAMEA104315437 (sample SAMEA104315437) | gut metagenome | biome: Monkey gut; feature: monkey-associated habitat; material: faeces | place: China | collected 2013
GAACCTAAAGCCGACATCTACTCGCTGGGCAAGGTCATAGCAGATATGGCAAAGGCGACAGGCGACAAGAACTTGCAAAAGATGGCAACCATCTGCACAATTCCTGACACCCATCGCCGTCCTGACTCGATCGAAAAGTTGCGCAAGCAACCATTCAGTCATCATCGCGATATTTATATCATCGCCATTCTCTGCCTTCTCATCTTAGGCTTGTCTGCCACGATCTGCTACATCTATCAGCAGCGCAACCAAGCCCAAGAAGAAGGCAACTTGCTACAAGAGCAAACGCTCGATGGCGATAGCATTCATCCCAAAGCCAACCAAGTCATCGACTATCAACTTTGGGATCATTAGCCGTCATTCTCTTACCACGTAATGCTCATACCCAGTGCCAAGTTGGCATTGGAGCTGAGAGGGATGAACTCCTTGCTAGTCTTGCCCAAGATGTGGTCCATACCGATGAAGAAGTTATAACCCTTAGGATGGATATTGAGCACATAACCCATACTTGTGGTAAAACTGCTCACGGCAAAGTTGATGCCTCCATCCAACCATTTCAGAGGTTTCCAGTTGGCACTGAATCTGCCCTCACTCCAAGTGAAGTCGCCATTGATGCGAGTACTGCTCAAGAAACCAAAGGAAAGTTTGTCGTAAGAAGGCAAGGCGTACTCCAGACCCAAGTTGACAGTAGTGGCTAAGGCTGTGGTACGACTTCCTGCATCCCCCTCATCCTTCAGATTGATGAAGTCTGTCAACTGGTCGCTATAGTAATCCCACTGATCGTCTATCGTATTGTCATACTCGCTCTTGACAGCGACATCGCTGAATCCACCAAAAGCAAAAGCCTCACCACTATTGACAGCCTTCATATTGTTTTTCCAACTGATAAAGCCTAGGTCGAGTACAGCGAAGCTCAACTTCAAGTCTTTCGTAATCTTGTATTCGGCACCGAGATCCAATCCCATACCGAAGCCTCCCAATCCTGCTCCATCAACATCCACGTCGTCGATGTGCTCATACTTGCCCTGCGTGCCATCAGGACCTGTATGGTTAGGATCTTTATAGTCAGAAGTCTTCGACTTATAGGTGAATCCCTTCATGGAGACTTGCGCCTGTCCCTTGCCACTCACCAGCCACATCGGATTGCCAAGTGCATCCAATTGGTTGCCAGAGAGGTCAGCCACCACGTTCTGCATCTTCACATCGGCATCGCCCACGCCGAAGAGGAACTTCAACTTGGCACCGATGCGCCACTTATCACCCAATTTATGAGAGTGTCCCAATCCCAATTCTACATAAGAACGAGCCATGGCACTGATGTCACCGATTTGGTAAGACTTGTTACCTGTGTTCTTGGCAAACTCAAAGAGTTCGTAAGGCAAGGAAGCACCAAAGCTAGCCTTGGCATTCACCTCGATGGTATTGTAGCCACCGAAACCCTTGAAACCTGCGGAGAGAAGGGCGATGCCCACATCACCAGCGATACGGTTCTGCCCCTTGCTGAATCCACTGAGTGCATCACTGGTAGAGATGTAAGGGTTCATGAAGGTAGTCATCTTCTTGGCTCCAGCCTCCTGACCATACATCGGATTGTGCATCACCACGTCTTGATAACCAAAGTTACCCTGTAAGTTGACATTGATATTGCCCAAGGCTGGTATGGAGATATAGTTCTGCTTGTTCTCGAAAGCAGGGTTCATGTCGTGACGGAACTTATAATCCTCTGTGAAATAGGCAGAGTTCAGTGTCTGAGCCATCGCCGTGCCACCCACCATCAAGAGAGAGGCAACCAAGACGTGCTTATATATATTGTTCATCATATTTTTAGTCATAATCTTTGTCTTTGTGTGTTATTGTATCTGTTGTCTCACTCTCTTTAGTTGAAATCGCCGATAATCTTGCCCACCAGTTTCACCTTGATATTGTTCAGTTTCAAGGTGTGCTTATTGGCATTGAGGGTGATGCCCTCTACCGTGGTTCCATTGTGGGTAGCCTTGCCCTGTACCTTGTATGACAAGCCATCGAGCTGCTTCAATCCACCCTTCACCTTCTCACGGATTTCAACCTCCAACGGAGAAGTGACAGCAGTCTCGCCATCTGTGGAAGCACTCACCTCGCCCTTCTTGATATTCACCTCTATCAAGTTGCTGATGTCTGCACCTCCCACACCCAACGGAGTAGCTTCGAGGATGAGCGCAGCTGGCACCTTGCTGATAGCATCGGCTGTCAGGCGCACATAGGTATTCTCGGAAAGTTCCAGGTCATCAATGTCGTCATTCCATCCATCGAATTGATCGGAATATTCGATGACAGCGTCCTTGCCAAAGGCGAGAGGAGCATACACCTCATAGCTTGGCGTGATATGATAAAGTTTGCCAAACTCGACGGTAGCCTCCTGACTTTGGTCGGCTCTCGCCTCCACATTTCCAATGCTCACATGGTCTGGTATCTTATTAATTAAGGTAGAGAGGTTGCTCACTGCATATACATTTTTCTCACCATACTGAGCAGTCAACTCTGGGGTTTTCTCACGACAGATGCAAATCTGGGTAGTAGGCGAAACGCTGTTCTTTTCGATATACATCTCTGGCAGCTGTACAGTAGCGGTCGTCTGTCCACTCTTGGTAGCAGTGACAGTCGCCTTGACGGTGGCTGCTACATTCATTTCGTTGTTGATAGTCAGCAAGATTTGCGGATTAGCCAAGTCTGCCACCACATTGTCATCTGATAAGAAATCAGGGACACCGGTGACATCCACCTCACCCAAAGTACCGAAGTTCACCTCTGGGTCGAACACACCTGTGGCGCTCGTCAACTCGATGTTTTCCACCTCCACTTTGGCAGCAATGCTCATATTGGCAGTAGAAGGAGTACCCGTCAACTCGAAGTCATCTATCTTCAGTCCGAAATAGCCATCCATGTCTATCTTACCATCCTTTGCGATGGATAGTGTTCCGTAAGCATCTTGCTCAGAGAAAAGGAGTTCATTAGAAGTAATAGTCAATTCGAGTTTTTTGCCTGTAGATACATTGTCTATGACGATTTTAGAACCATTGACTGTAGGCACACCATTTCCATTACCCTCCACTCTCTTCAGACAGAGATACCCAGGCAGGGTGAGTGTGGCTTTCTTGATCAGGGAGATGGCAGAGGAGATGCCAGAGAAGCCTAATGTCAACTTCATCGTAACAGGTTTCATGTTTGCCTTCGTCAAACTCTTCACACTCTTGTCAACGCCATGATACTCGAACATCTTTTCCTTCACCTCAGGAATCCCCGAAGACGCAGTTAGCGATCTAGTCGCCTTAGCAGAAGCTGACAAAGAAATAGGTATATTGGTATTATAGGATCTACCCTCCAAACGGATAGGTTCTATCTTTGGATTTGCCTCAGAGGAGCCGCTACCTGTCAGTTGGAAGAGATAGTTGCCTTCATCATCCAGCTTTACACTACCATTCTCCTCCAAGTCCAAAACGTCCTTCAAAGGTATGTCCATGGTAGAACTGGCAGGAAGTTCCAATCCATCCCCACCGAAGCCCATCGTAGCATCAATCTCATTGAAATCATAGTCGCTGTTAGTACACCCGGTTACCAAGAACCCGCCCACAAGCAATGAAGCAAGGAGCAGTGTCACTCTCTTTTGTTTTCTCTTCATAGTTCTATTTTTGATTTGATAAATAATTATAAGTAATAGATGATTCCTACCGATTACCGGTTGATTTGATAATCATATAAATCATAACTTCTGCAAATGTAGCGATAAATTCTGTAAGTCTTGTAAAATAATTGTTCTTTTTTCGCCTAAACTGTCAATTTTTACCTTTTAATGCAAGAAAAGTCATTTTTTCCACCATCCCCGCCTATAGTTTTCCTTAGCAACACATAAGAAGTGTAGTTATCACTCTTCCTCCATCGATTTTGTCAGCAAAACTTAAATAATTTATACTTTCGTGTCATTATTTCAGCTAGTCTTGCCATTTCTGGCAAAGAAGAAACGCCTATCATCAGCCAGCTGCCAATGGCACAAGAGTTGCAAATGGGGAGGGTGAAAGTTAAATTTAAAAATAGGAGGTTTTAATTATGTTATTAGCTCGTAGAAATAATAATTCAGATTGGTTGACAAATTGGTTTGAGGACAATTTCTTTGATACAGACTTGATGCCACGTACTAGCGCTACCGCTCCTGCTACAAACATCAAAGAGAACGAGAAGGCTTACACCATGGAGGTTGCTGCTCCAGGCTTGAAGAAAGAGTGGGTTCGCATCAATCTTGACAACGATGGCAATCTCTGCATCGCCATCGAGAACAAGATGGAGCACAAGAATGAGGATAAGCACGAGCACTACTTGCGCCGTGAGTTCTCTTACAGCAACTACCAGCAGTGCTACACACTGCCAGAGGATGCCGACCGCGAGAAGATTTCAGCCAAGGTTGCCGATGGCATACTTGAGGTCGAGATTCCTAAGTTGACTCCAAAGGAAGAGGCTAAGACAACCAAGAACATTGAGGTGAAGTAACATCACCCCAATGCTTTGAATACCACATATTTGATTTGATTGGTGAATAGATAGAGTACATTCATAGGTTAGTTAGTAAGTAAAAAAGGTAGATTCCAAGCGCTTGGAATCTACCTTTTTTTGTTTTGTATTTAAGTAATGTTTTTCATCCGAGCATTTTTGTCAAATGCTCGCTTTCTTCACCATCACCATGTCCTCGTTGAGAGGAGTGATGTCAGTCAATTTCTTCATATACGTTGGAATCACGCCCTTGCCAGCCATCATACCAGAGTACATGGAAGCCCAGTTGCGAGGCACATCGGGGAAGCCAAACTTACGGAAGTTGCCCACATTGTCGATGATTATGCACACCTTCTTCGGGTCTTCCCTGTTGATGCGCAAGCCACGCCCCACCATCTGTAAGTACTTTGCCAGCGACAAGGTAGGGCGAGCCATCTGGATATACTCCACGTCAGGACAGTCGAAGCCCTCGTCAAAGAGGTTGACGTTTACCAAGCAATCCACCTCTCCCTTTCGGAAAGCCTCCACCATCTTCTGGCGAGTCGCCGCAGGAGTCTTGCTATCCAATGCCACCGCCTTGATGCCCAGCAGATTGTAACATTGGGCGATGGCTTTGGCATGGTCGATGTCGATGGCATAGACGATGCCCTTCTTTCCATCCGCATACTTCCTCACGCTATTGTAAAGTCGCTGGATGGTAGGCGGCACGTTCAGTTTCTCGTCCATCTCCTTGACGGCATAGTCGCCATCACTGCCACGCCCCTTCAAGAGGTTGATGGTCAGCTGGTCGGTCGAGAACTTGCCGATGACCACATAGTTGTAGGGAGCCAAATAGCCAGCACGGATGAAAGCAGCAGTGCTGGGCGATGACAACAGACGGTCAAACAACTTGCCGAACGACACCCTCTTCATGCGGCAAGGCGTGGCGGTCATGCCCATTTTCTTCGCCGCACGATACCGTTCGAAAAGGTCTTGGTAAGAGACTGCCAAGGCATGATGCGCCTCATCCACCACGATGAATCCCGGATGCCACTTCTTGACCTCATCGTCTTCCAGATGTCGGATCAACCATTGGATGGACAACACCCTGATTCTGGCTTTCGCCTTGAGCTTGGTGTCCTTCTCGGCATATTTCAAGCGAAAACGATCCAGCGTCTGCTGCATCTGTTCCACGAGTTCCCGTCGATGCGCCACCAGCCAGACCTCTCCCTCGTCATAAGTATCGAGGAACCACTTCACCACGGCAGCCATCACGTAGGTCTTGCCCGTACCCGTAGGCATCTGCACCATCACCGACCTCCCCACCTTTGCCTTCTTGCCGTTCTGGTCATAGAAGGTAACCTGTGTGACACTCGTCAAAGTCTCGATGATCTTCCCCAACATCTCCTGTTGGTAACCATAAAGTTTATATTTCTTCATCAAATCTCTTTTTCAGTACCTTGGCAGGCACACCACCGATGATACTATAAGGAGGACACGACTTCGTGACGACGGCACCAGCAGCCACTACCGAAC
>SAMEA104315437__coassemble_2496_pt1 | contig 5530 bp, 2 predicted proteins | sample SAMEA104315437__metabat2_high_PE_027 | metagenome-assembled genome bin SAMEA104315437 (sample SAMEA104315437) | gut metagenome | biome: Monkey gut; feature: monkey-associated habitat; material: faeces | place: China | collected 2013
TCGTTCAGACTGTTGGAGTCATCTTCGAGCTTGACATTGATGGTTGATTTACCTGCAACGTTTACTACTTGAGGCTTCATACCGACGTATGAAATCTTCAGTTTCTTACTGTTGCCCGTGAGAGTGATTGTGAAGTTACCATCGAGGTCGGTCACGCCGCCCGTATTGGTACCTTGCTCAATTACGGATGCACCAATAATTGGCTCGCCGGTATTGTCGGTGACATTACCTTTAATCACTGTTTGCGCAAAGCCATTGGCAGACATTGTCAATGTGGCTGCAACAAGCGCAAATCTCAGATTTTTAAATTTACCAGACATACACTTTAGGTTTGATTATTTATTTTTTAAATAGTTGTTTTGGATCTATCGTAATGATCTTGTTCCGTATTCTCGTTTATATTTAAGAATTTTGGTTTAGTGCTGCAAAGTTAGAAAAAATTATTTAAATAGGACGAAAATAGAGGCAAATAATTACGCAAACGTTTGCAAGAATAAGTTGAAAAGCCCCTCTTACAAATAGGGCTAATATAGCAACAAAACGTGAGAAATCCCTTCTATCTTAGACCCGTGAAGCGATAAGGGACAAGTTTCTGGAGCAAAGCCTGAAAGAGAAAGAATAGATTTTTGTCTCGAAAGGAAACAACGGAAATCGGTACAAGCAACAAAAAAGGTCGTTTAGAAAACGACCTTTTTTGTTGTTGACTGCCCATTGGCATGGATACTCTTCACGATGTTGACACCACGCTGAGGGGATGAGAGGCGAGAGCCTGCTAAATCAAAATACTCTGTGCGGATGATGGCGGAAGAAACCGAAGATGTCTCGGCGATGGAGATGCCAGTGGTAGCACCTTTCAGTTCGTTGCCCTTCGCATCGTAGGTCTTCGCCGTGCTATAGTTCTTGATGGCATGGTCAAACTCGTCGATGTCCTCCGTAGGGATGGCATCGGTGTATGCCTTCCATATCTCCACCTTGCCTGCACCTGAGTATTTCTCGCAGAGGGATGGCACTTCCACCGTCTTGTCGAGGTAATGAATGGAGTAATTTGCTACGGTTTGAGTAGGAACCCAATCGGTAGGCTTCACAGGCAAAGACTTGCTGACCTTCGCACCATCAATGTTGGTATAACCAGACATCAATCGATCACATCCTTTATAGATCACATCATAACCTTCAGCCGTATTGATATTCAAGTTACCCTCACGATCAGAGCGGATTGGTGCTTTCGTGTTCTCGAAGTAACAAGCCTCCACATAGCCGATGGCCTGTTCTCTTACATCCCATCCATCCTCGCAGCCTTTCATATAGTTATTATAATAATGTACGTGACCGCCACGCTGAAGAGGAAGGCGAGAACCTTGGATATTATCGAAGAAATTATGATGGAAAGAGATGGTACGGCAGTTGTCAAACACGTCGCTATCACCCTTTCCCCACAAGCAACTCTTGTCATGGTCGTGGAAGTAATTATAGCTGAAAGTGAGCCACTGCACATTGTTCTTGCAGTCGAGCAAGCCATCATAGCGATCCTTGTTGGCAGCATCGCCATTGAAAAACTCACAGTGGTCTATCCAAATATGACCGCCCCAATCTGTCTTGGCGCTTGTCTTGTCAGCTTGGATGCCGATGCAATCTGGGTCTCCGACCTCCACTTGCGCCCCATTGCGAAGAGCGACAATCTTGTTCTCACCCGTCTTGAGCACTGGTACTCCCTTCATCGTAAAGCGGCAGTTGCGGATGATGATGTTATCCACCGACTGCATCACAAAGGTGATGTGGGTGAAGAGAGGAGCTTTGCCTGTGGCAGGGTCAACGACTCCGATGAGAGTCTTGTTGGAAGCTACCAAGATGCGCTCGCCATAGGTGGTTTCGACACCGCTGGCTCCGCTCTGGTCATCCAGCAACTTACCCGTATTGATACCATCGACATAGCACTTGATACCAGTTGAGATGTCGTGGTCAACAATCACCACGTATGGATCTTCTGCCTGGAGATAGGCTTGAAGCTCTGAGAAAGTATTGGCTTTTACCACCTTGCCACCTGCGCCTCCGGTAGTACCGCCAGCACGATACCAGTTGGTGCCTGGCGTACCTTCGTAAGCGGCAAAGCCATCGATGGAGAAGTCACGACCATCCTGTGTCTGTGCCATCACTGTGGAAGCAAAGGCAGATGAAGCGAGGAGAAATGATGCAAGGATTGCCTTGCGAGATACCTTGTTTAGTAGAAATGTTTTCATTGATTCAGTTTGTTTGATAAGTAGATATAGTTCCTAAGTTTTGCTTTCAGGCTAAGAAAGCCTCTAAGCAAAAGGGCTGTTTCTCACGAAGATAACAGCCCTTTTTAAAGTTATGATTATGATAGTTACTTTTTTGAGAGTCTATCTCTCTTATTGATTGATTCTATCAGATTGTGGTTACTCGGTTACTGGGACAAGCTTGATCATAAACAAGTTACCAGTATCCTGCTTTGTCAATGTGTAATCATCTGCCTCCAAGACAACAGTAAGCGTGTGTTTTGTTGTATCGACAACAGCACCAGTCTCACTAGTCTTCTTACCATTGATCAACGCCGTACAGTTTTTATCATCACTCGCAAAGTACATAGTCATAGTCATCTTCTTCTTGATAGAGAAAGAAACACTACCATTAGAATCGAACTTGAGACCACTTTCATAAGTTGTGCCATCGATAGTAGCAGACTTCTTATTTGTCTGGCTACCCTTTACTGTAAAGCTAGAGTTAGAAGCCACACCGCCAACAAATGTACAAGTCACAGTACCCTCGATTTCTGGAGTACTAGGAGTATCAGTACCTGGATCTGGTGTAGGGGTTGGGTCTGTACCAGGGTCAGGTGTAGGGTCTGTACCTGGATCTACAGTACCGCCACCACCTTCGCCAGCAGAAGTACCATTACCGCCAATTTCGAGCAAGTCGGTATTCTTGTAGTTGACAACAGCAGTCTTCAAGCCACTATTGACAGCATAAGAATCATCATCTGCTGAGTTATCGAATGTCCACTGCAAATCACCATGGTTCAAACGACCAGCGCCGTAGAAGCCTGTCACCTTGGCAGGAACATCAACTGCAGCATCTGGTGTATATTCATACATCAAGCTAGGGTCTGTATCAAAATTGTTGTAAGAAGTACCACCCTTTACAGTCTTTACATCAGCAGGCACCTTGTCATTACGGTTGGCTACATCATAGCAATCGAAATCCTTGTTATTGGAAGAATAAGGTACATACTGGAACTTTCTACTCTTCTCTGCAAAGATGTTACCATATTCCTTGATCATACCACCTGTCTCACCAGAGAAAGTACCATCGCCCTTGGCATCTGTACCCTGTCCCGAAATCATCATAGGGTCTTTTGCATTACGGAAGTAGTTACTCTCAACGAAAGCACTTGAACCAGATGTGGCACCTACACCATACTTTGAGTTACCATCAAAGTAATTATTATAAACGTGTACACTCATCGTACGGATACGTGGATGACGTGAATCGGAGTGATCGAACCAGTTGTGGTGATAAGTAATCCAGTTCTCGTTAGATTCACTCTTCATACCACACAAAGAAGACTTACCACTATCCCAAAAGCGGTTGTATGCGATAGTAATATACTGGCTGTTACCCTTCAAGTCAACAGTACCATCACCCTTTGCCTGGTCTTTATCGCCACCAGCTTGACCATAGAAGAAGTCCATGTTGTGAATCCACACGTGCTGGTTTTGTGTATCAAGAGACAAAGCGTCATCGAGACAGTTCATAATAGCAAAATTACGGAACTCAATGCCCTTAGCATTTCTAACCAAGAATCCAAAGCCATGAACAGCAGCATCCTCACCGACGCCCTCAAAAGTAAGGCACATCTCTGTATATCCACTCTTACCTTTTACCTGAATACCCTCAGAGGAACTAGAAATCTTATCCAAATCAGAAAGGCTTACCTTACCGATGAAACGGAATGCGATAGGAGTTGGATCATTACCCTTTTGATAAGCATCAATGATTGCTTGAAGACCTGTTGTCTTGGTTGCAGCCTTTCCCTTATCCAAAATAACATCGGTAGAAACCGTCTTAGCTGTCTGGGCTGTGATGTAAAGCACCTTAGCGCCAGCCTTCAGAGTACCATCATTGTTGTAAGCACCGATACCACCTGTATAGTTGAAGTGAGCAAAGCCTGAACGGTCATAGTTTTTCACTGCCAAACCGGTTGCAGTATTGGCTGCTGACTCAATCTCTGTACCATCAGCTTTTACTGGAACGACTTTTACTGAATAATCGCCAGCTTTCAAGCCCAAAACATCAGCACGATAATAGTTGGTATATTTACGCACCAACTGAGCATCTATCTTCTTGCCATCTACATACACATTATAAGAGGTTGCTCCGTCAAAGGCTTTCCATTTCAAATAAGCAGATTCCTGCCAGCCCTTAGCCTCAGTAATCTCAACTACACCATCTTGTTTGTCGAAAGTACCGTCTTGACCTTGCTCAGCTTTCTTGGCGAAACTGATTTCCTTGACAGTAGCATCGTATTCATCATTCTCAGCACCAGACTTGAGAGGTGTAACGACGGTCTTGCCACCCTCGAAAGATACCTTAGACAAATCCTCTGTATTGTAGTATTTGACAGAACCGCTGTTGGTTGTGACAAACATTTGGTTCTTGTAAGTATCACGAGATACGGCATTGTTTACCTTGTTACCTGCATCTGGGTCAACTGGCTCTGGCTCTACTGCACTTGGGTCCTTGACAGAAATGCTGTAAATCAACATACCACCATCGTTAGTTGTCAAGGTTATGTCACCTGCCTCAGAAACCGTACCAGTACAAGTCAACTGACTCTTTGATTTAGTACCAAAATCGGTTGTACCACCAACATTGCTGCTCACATACAATCCACGAGCTGTACTAGAACTTGCAGTTTTACAAACGACTGTAACAACCCAACCTACCTGTACATTAGGGATGGTAACAACAAGGTTGCTTCCATTCAACTCCAAGTACTCACCACCATAGTTCAAGCGAATCTTACCACACTGCTCACGAGGTTTACCATCCTTAGACGCAACAGCCTCACTACACTTAAAGAGCAAACCCTTAGCGAAAGTCAACTCTGTACTATTAGCTGTCAAAGCCGCATTGTCCAAAGCAGAAAGGAAGTTATATCGCGTTTTGCTGGCATCGTTAGACCAATTGGTTGCATCCGCATTAATCAAATCCTCATCAGCGTCACCGATGAATGGGTCACGTTCATTGAACGCCCATGTCTGTGCCAAAGCTGCACTGACACTCATCAAGAGGAGTGCCAAACTAAAAATAAGTTTCTTCATGTTTTGTTCCTCCTTTTACTTGATGATTACTTTCTTTCCGTTCACGATATACACACCCTTAGCCAAGCCCTCGGCAGAAGTGCCGACGTATTGACCATTGAGGTTGAATACCTTACCCTGCAAAGCCTTCTTGGTAGTCTCCACCTGGTCGATGCCAGTGGTGCCATCGTATGTGAAAGCGAGGGAAACGA
>SAMEA104315437__coassemble_4259_pt1 | contig 3799 bp, 4 predicted proteins | sample SAMEA104315437__metabat2_high_PE_027 | metagenome-assembled genome bin SAMEA104315437 (sample SAMEA104315437) | gut metagenome | biome: Monkey gut; feature: monkey-associated habitat; material: faeces | place: China | collected 2013
CATTCCAACCACGTGGTTGAAATGGTCATACCTGAGAATCAGTCACTTATTGACCTCTAAGTCCCAACTATCCAATATTTTAGGATAGTTCAAAGAGAAAGGGATAATTCGGCAAGAAGCCAACTTGTAGAAAAATTCAACTAGTTGGATTCCGAATTTAAACAAAACATTTGCCACCCCTATTTCTCTTTCATCTCCCCTACCTCCTTCCACTTCCGCTTCATATCATAAAATGCCTGGAGGCAGCCATGCTCGAAGATGGGGCGGTCCTCGGGATTGGCGGCTAAAGCATCCGCATCCATCTCATCCATCACACGACAGAGAATCTTAAACTTCTCTTCATCCGTGGATGCCTGACTCAACATCAAGCGAAGAAATTGATGAACTTGCGCCAAGAGCAAAACTTTACCCTCTTAGACACGCTTAACAGTCTTGGCACCAATATGGAAACTTCGCAACAAACGAGTTTTCACGCCATACTGGATGGAATCCAAACTATCCTTCAAAAAGGTGTTTAGATTGTTAAAAACTTTGATGTTACTCATATTTATGTTAATGTTTTATCCTACATGTAGGACTAAAGTTATTTGCTTTTTTCTATGTTTTTTTCTAACTTTGCAATGCCTTCAAACAAGAAGCCTAAGCATCTCGCCCTTGGATTTTCCCCATGAAAATAGGGTTCACCCATCAGCATTTGCCTTCACCAAGGGTTCACCTTTTGTTGCCACAAAATCTACTTCGGTGAATGCCTGTGAAGGGTGGGTTCACCCACCGAAACACCACTGTTTATCGGCTTTCCAAAGCCAAGGTGAACGGTGAACCCTCTTTTCTTACTTTCCTACGCATACGCGAAAGAATATATAAGAAAGAGAACACTAGTATTCATATAACGGAGAAAATCGCATATATTATATATAAAAAGAATGAATATTTTTAAAAAGGGGTTCACGGACTCAAAAGGCGGCATCATGCCATCTGTGTTTACCTCTCTCGACTCCAAAGTGAGCCGACCACTGACAAGCCGCCAAGAGTTGGAGAACTGGATTCGCCACAACAAGGAACTCGCCGGACTTACCGATGCCTATCGCAAGGGGCTCGCCGTAAGTAAACAACTCGCCAGCAAGACCAAGATGATGTCTCCAGCCCTCTGTGTCGCCGCCCAACTGGACGGCAAGGGAAGACAACTGGAGAATGTCGTAGCCGAGGTGAACAGTCTCGCCCTCGACTACGACGACATCCCGGAGGAGAAGATGCAGGAGGTTTTCAAACGCATCAAGCTCGCCGCCAACACCACCGCCTCATGGATCACGATGAGTGGTCATGGCAGAAGAATCATCGTCAGCTACGAACGACCCTCTGGGTGCGACCTTTCCTTCACCGAGCTCCACAAGGTGATGATGCAAAAAGCCATCAAGTTCTACGACACCCTCCTGGGCATCAAGGCCGACCGACAGGCTACGGACTTCTTGCGTCTCTGTGGTCTAGCCCATGACCCCGACGCCTACTTCAACTGGGATGCCGTACCGATTACGCTCTCAAATGACTAGGTGCTTAGTGCAAAAGCAGAGATTACCTTCGAGGAGCAAGAGACCAAGAAGAACTCAGCCGAAGGCAATGGTGGGAAAAAATCCTACTACGCCAAGGAGAAGGAACCTAAGCTTTCCACCAAGGTGCCTACGATGAAGGAGGCAGAGCAGCACATCCTCGAAACACTCAAGAACTGGGGGCTGGTATTCGAAAGCCATCGCCACAACGAGTACGTCAGCACCTTCGGCTACCTCTGCGTTCGCTATGGCATCAACCTCCAGGAAGCTTTCGACTATGCCGACTCCCACTTCTCCGCCGAATATCCCGACACGATGAGCGTGATGAAGTCGTGCTATCGCCACAAGGAACGTCTCGGCACCTGGCACTTCTTCCGAAAGGGGGAGTCGTACAAGGGACAGAGCAGCATCAAGATGGTGAAGCAGTGGATTCTGTCTCGATACCAAGTGCAGCGCAACCTGGTGACTGGACGGCATCAAATCACGAGTCGATTGGTTGATAAACCGAAGTACCTCAGTTGGGTCAACCTAGATGACGACATCCTCAACTCGCTCTGGCTGGAGATGGAAGAAGACGGACTGCACTTTTCGCTCCCCAAGCTATTCAGTTTGATACACAGCGATTTCGCAGAGAAGTGCGACCCTCTGAAAGAATATCTCCAAAATCTCCCCAATTGGGATGGCTTCGATTACATCGGCGAACTAGCCGACCGCATACACATCATCCCAGAGAAGGGGTATTACCACGACCAATCCACTTTCAGGAAGTACCTCCGCAAGTGGATCGTGGCGATGGTGGTAGGATGGATACGCCCCGACTCGGTCAACCAGATGATGCTCATCCTTGTGGGAAAGGGCGGCATCTTCAAGACCACGTTCTTCAACTATCTCCTCCCTCCTTCGCTCAGAGAGTACTACCTCAATGAGTCGGCAGCCATCTATACCGACAAGGACCACATGGAGTCGTTTGCTTGCAAGGCTTTGCTCTGCATGGATGAGTTTGACAGCACCATCGGCAGAAACCTCAATGCCTTCAAAAGCAACATCACGAAGCTCCAGTTCTCCATCCGCCGTCCTTACGACCGATTCCGCAGCGACTTGATGCACCGAGCTTCCGTGGCAGGAACGACCAACAACCAGCAGATCATCACCGACCTGGAGAACCGCCGCTACTCACCATGGCTCGTAGAGAGCATCGAGAGTCCGATAGACAAGCCATTCAACTACACTGGCATCTACTCCCAGGCTGTGGCTTTGGGCAAGGCGGTGAAGGAACGTCAGGAGAAGCATGAGGAGGGTTGGGTGTATTGGCTCACCGCTTCCGACATCATTGAGATGCAAGACCACAACCGTCTCTTCATGGTTCCAAACTATGCCGAGGAGCAAATCAAGCGATTCTACCGAGTGCCAGAGCCAGACACTCCAAAACAGTTTATCAAGTTCAGATACACGGCAGAGATATTGGAACGCATCAGCACCAATCCTGCCATGCGAAGCAACTTGGAACATCAGAGCATAGGCAGTATCATGTCTCGCCTAAAATTCCCGAAAGGACATCGCAAGAAAGGCAACGGCTGGTATGTCGTCGAGATTGAGGGTGCCGAACAGGAATGTATCGCAAAATACGACCCAGAAGTGGACAAGGACGACTTGCCTACCCATGAGAAATAACATCATCGACTGCCGCTGAATGACTAGCAGACAAAGTTCTGTGACTAGCAGAGATTACTGGATGACTTGCAGAAAAATCTCTGTTAGTCATCCAGAAATTCTGGAGGAGCCATCACGGCGCAAGCCCCAATTGTAAATTATTAATTATTAATCATACATTAAATCCGTGGAAATAGAACCCAGAAGTTATGGGAAGTCGGAGCTGGCGATGCTCTACTTCCCGAATAGTGATCCGTCAGCAGCACTGAAGCGACTGAACAGATGGATAGACAATATCAGTGAGTTGAAGCTTTGCCTCGCCGAGTGCCACACCAAGAAAAAGGCGAAGTACTGGAGCCGCAAGCAAGTGATCCTCATCACCTATTACCTAGGAGAACCATAGTTTCTTCCTATTGGGCTAGACGAAACACAGTTTTTTCAACTTTATTGTGCCTTTGTCGGACAAGAAATCCGTATGGCGACAATGACCAGCAGGAATGTCGTATCTTTGCATTGTCAATCAGAGAGGTTGACGATGCGAGGAACGGCCATTCCGCGGTAGCCCTCACCCACATCATTACTCAAACTAAATTAACTCACGATTT
>SAMEA104315437__coassemble_4849_pt1 | contig 3484 bp, 2 predicted proteins | sample SAMEA104315437__metabat2_high_PE_027 | metagenome-assembled genome bin SAMEA104315437 (sample SAMEA104315437) | gut metagenome | biome: Monkey gut; feature: monkey-associated habitat; material: faeces | place: China | collected 2013
GTGTGGATAGCCATCGCCATGTTGTGGCGGATACGCATCACGGCACCGAAGGTATTGGTACGGAGACGAAGGTGAGCATACTGACGCATATACTCGAAGCTCTGTCCCTTCTTCTGCATAGGATAGTCATTGCCGCAGAGACCATAAATCTCGATGGTATCACACTGAATCTCAACAGTCTGTCCCTTGCCCTGACTCTCCACCAAAGTACCGACAGCACTGATACAAGCACCGGTAGTAATCTGACGTAGCTGATTCTCATCGACCTTGGATGGGTCAACTACTATCTGAATATTATTAATAGTAGAACCATCGTTAAGAGCGATAAAATCGACTGCTTTGCTACTACGATGGGTACGAACCCATCCCTTTACATTCACGATTGAGTCGTAGGCTGTGCTCTTGAGCAAGTCAACGACTTTAGTTCTTTTTACTTTTTCCATTGTTTCTATATTTTATTCGAAAGCACCCATGCGGAGCATGTCAACCTCTTTCTCTGTGAGGAATCGCCAGTCACCACGACGGAGATTCTTCTTGGTCAAGCCAGCGAACTGAACACGATCCAACTTGGTTACACGATAGCCAAGGCTCTCGAAGATACGGCGAACAATACGGTTCTTGCCGCTGTGAATCTCGATGCCTACCTGTGCCTTGTCACGATCGTCTGCATACTCAATAGCATCAGCCTTGATCTCACCATCTTCCAAGGTTACGCCCTCACGAATCTGCTCCATGTCATGAGCAGTGAGATTCTTGTCGAGATGTACATGATATACCTTTTTCTTCAAGAACTTAGGGTGAGTGAGCTTGCTAGCCAAGTCACCATCGTTGGTCAAAAGAAGTACACCAGTTGTATTGCGGTCGAGACGACCTACAGGATAGATGCGCTCAGGGCAAACGTCCTTGACGAGATCCATCACGGTCTTGCGCTGCTGAGGGTCATCGCTAGTAGTTACGTAATCCTTTGGCTTATTGAGCAATACATAAACCTTCTTCTCCAATGTAACAGGAGCGTCATGGAACTTCACCTCATCGGTACGAAGAATCTTTGTACCCAACTCAGTTACTACCTCACCATTAACAGTGACAACACCTGCCTGGATGAACTCATCAGCCTCACGGCGAGAGCATACACCTGCATTGGCAAGGAACTTGTTCAAACGCAATGGCTCATTTGGATCGAAGTTCTCCTCCTTGTACTCGATACGCTTCTTCAAGCTATACTTAGCATTTGGATCATATCCTGGAGTGTGCTGACGATAGCCACCCTGTGGACGACCGTAGCCACCACGGTTGTTGTTGTAGCCACCCTGTGGACGACCGTAGCCACCACCACGATTGTTGTTGTAGCCACCCTGCTGACGACCATAGCCACCACCACGATTGTTGTTGTAGCCACCCTGCTGACGACCATAGCCACCACCACGATTGTTGTTGTAGCCACCCTGCTGACGTGGCTGGTAACCGCCTTGCTGACGTGGCTGGTAACCACCTTGCTGACGTGGCTGGTAACCACCCTCCTCATCATTATTGTTGAAGCGTGGACGATAGCCACCCTGTGGGCGAGACTGGTAACCACCACGATTGTTGTTATAACCACCCTGTGGACGGCCATAACCACCACGTGACTGATAGCCACCACGCTGCGAATGTTCACCATTTGCACCTTGCAAGCCTGCGCCGAAGCCCTCAGGACGGAAACCACCATCACTGCTGCCTCTGTCGCTGCTATAAGCACGCTGCGAATTAATACGAGGTCGTTGTGGACGACCATTACTGTGATAATTTCTCTGATAACCACCTGCTGGGTTATAACCGCCCTCACGGGTACCTTCCTTCTCAGTTGCTTGATCCTGAGTCTTGTTTTCGATTTCTGAATCCATTTCTTTTAATCTTAAAATAGCCTCACGGCTGGGTTAGTAAATCTTGTTAATTCTATGTTTATTAAATTGATAATTAAATTCCTGTGTAATTGCTTGGTGTGATAGCCATCAACTCAGCCTTCACGCTATCGCTAACATTCAAGCCCTTGATAAACTCGTGGATGGTCTCCTCTGTCATGTGCTTATTGGTACGAGTCAAAGCCTTCAATGCCTCATATGGATGTGGATAAGCCTCACGACGTAAGATGGTTTGGATAGCCTCAGCTACCACAGCCCAAGTATTGTCCAAGTCTTCCTGAAGTTTCTCCTCATGGAGAATCAACTTGCGCAATCCCTTGAGGGTGCTCTGGATGGCAATGACACTATGCCCCAAAGGTACACCAATGTTACGAAGTACAGTACTATCGGTCAAGTCGCGCTGCAATCTGCTGACTGGCAACTTCTGAGCCAAGAACTGAAGGATAGCATTGGCTATACCGAGATTGCCCTCACTGTTCTCATAATCAATAGGGTTCACCTTATGAGGCATGGCGCTAGAGCCAACCTCACCAGCTTTGATCTTCTGCTTGAAATACTCCATGGAAATATACATCCAGAAGTCACGATCCAAGTCTATAATAATCGTATTGATACGGCGAATAGCGTCGAAGATAGCACCAAGATAGTCGTAATTGCTAATCTGGGTGGTATATTGTTCACGCTCCAAGCCCAATTTCTCACTGACGAACTTGTTGCCAAACGACTTCCAATCAAACTGAGGATAAGCGACATGATGCGCATTGTAATTGCCTGTTGCACCACCAAACTTCGCTGTAATCTTGCATGACTTCAAGGTATTCAACTGTTCTGTGAGACGATAGACGAACACCATGATTTCCTTACCCAAGCGGGTAGGCGAAGCTGGCTGACCATGTGTCTTAGCCAACATAGGAACATTCTTCCATTCGTCTGCGTATGCCTGCAACTGAGCAATCAACTCTTCTACCTGTGGATAGAATACATCCTCCAAAGCCTCTTTAACTGACAAAGGAACACTGGTATTATTGATATCCTGAGAAGTAAGACCGAAGTGGATGAACTCCTTGAAAGCATCCAAGCCACCAATCTTGTCAAACTCTTCCTTAATGAAATACTCCACAGCTTTCACATCGTGATTGGTCACCTTCTCGATGTCTTTCACACGCTGAGCCTCATTCTCATCAAATTTGCGATAAATGTCACGCAAACGCTCAAAGAGAGCATGATCGAAAGATGCCAATTGCGGTAAAGGCAACTCGCACAAAGTAATGAAATACTCAATTTCCACTCTCACTCGATAACGAATCAGCGCATACTCTGAGAAATAGTTCGCAAGCGCCTCCGTCTTTCCCCTATAACGACCATCGATAGGTGAAATGGCTGTCAACAAGTCTAAATTCATAACTAATACGTATTATTATATTTGAATAGGCTGCAAAGGTAGCTAATTTAAGCGAAACAACAGAAAAAATAATGATAAATTAGCTTAAAAACAAAAAAAGTCTCACAAATTAATGTGAGACTTCTTTGTGGGCGTTGACGGATTCGAACCGCCGACCCTCTGCTTGTAAGGCAGATGCTCT
>SAMEA104315437__coassemble_17475_pt1 | contig 1546 bp, 3 predicted proteins | sample SAMEA104315437__metabat2_high_PE_027 | metagenome-assembled genome bin SAMEA104315437 (sample SAMEA104315437) | gut metagenome | biome: Monkey gut; feature: monkey-associated habitat; material: faeces | place: China | collected 2013
TCATATTTAGTTAAAATAGTTATACACAAATGAATACCCAATAATAGCTAATGTCTCTAGCTGTCATAATTAAAAACTAATTATATGAATGCAAATGTAGTATAAATCTAGCTTTTCGCCCAACTTTTTACAGAAAATCATTCAGATTCCCCCAAAAATCTTCTGTTTAACGAAATTTGAAAGAATGGACTTATCTACTTAACGACCTTTATACGTCCAAAACGATGTCAGAAAAATCATCATGATAGTAACTTGAAATACGGTCTGATTTTAGTACATCTATGGTAAGTTCTTGTGTATATTTGCGCTTTGATGTACTAAGCTCTTTCTTCCATTTATCAAAAGAGAATTTCTCTTCATACATTGCATCCGTAGCTAATTCTTCAGCATACCACACCTCATTTGCACCTAAAGCTTTGGCTATCTTATATATTTCTGCTCTAAGCCAACAGAATCCATCCTCGCATCTTATAAAGGAAGATAATCTATAACATGTATTGATTAGTATAAAATCTTTAAACAGCTCCAAACTATCTGGCTCTGTAAACTCAGACTTTATATTCTTTACCTCAGGCAACTGAGGGTAACATGAAACTTCGCCCTCTTCAGGCTTAAATAAAGTTTCATTTTTATATGGAATAACTGCGTATGCGTAAGCTGACATAATTGTAAATGCTTATATTTGCGATTTCCTTTATCTATTACTAATTTATCTTTGACACTTTTATCATTCGCTTGGCATGACTGTAGACGCCATCAGTGAATATCCTTGGCGATACTTTACACAAAAAGTCTTCCGCCATTTTTTATATAACGAAAAAACACTTGCGTTATTGTATTAAAAAGCATGTTTTGGAGTATGTAACCATATTGATTATAAGAGAAAAACTTAAGCAGATTCGCAAAGTTGCAGCCATTATATAATATGGCTAGTATAAAAGACAGCAGAAGGAAAGACTCCTCAATGGGGAAAGGATAAATAGTTACAACAAACATTTTCACATAGAAAAGATTTTTAAAGTTCAAGAATGATGAAAAAGAAAATATATTTTGCAGGTTCCATTCGTGGTGGTCGTGACTTTGCCGATGTCTATAGAAAGATGATTGAACACATGCAGATGACAGACATTGTACTGACCGAGCATATCGGTCAGGCTAATCTCAACCTCAAGGAAAAAGGGAGAACTAGCGATGCAGAGATTTATAACCAGGATACAGCATGGCTCCGAGAGAGCGATGTGGTAGTAGCAGAATGCAGCATTCCTTCGCTAGGTGTGGGTTATGAACTGGCCTATGCTGAGAGTAGAGGAATTCCTTGTCACATCTTCTATGACAAGAGCAAGACACAGCTTTCAGCCATGCTTACAGGAAATCCCTACTTCGATATTTATCCTTATCAAACAGAAGAGGAACCATTCTCGTTATTGTATAAGCTGCTATCATAAAAGCTGTTAATTTTCAGCTTTTATACACGATAAAGATAAAATTCCTTATTTCATTATCATTTTATGATAATCACTTTATGATAATCGGAATAAAAGTTGTA